>CERV01001347.1_pt1 | contig 13759 bp, 10 predicted proteins | sample 530871 | NCBI WGS metagenome assembly CERV01 (sample SAMEA2621045, study PRJEB7988) | marine metagenome | biome: marine biome (ENVO:00000447); feature: deep chlorophyll maximum layer (ENVO:xxxxxxxx); material: "saline water (ENVO:00002010), including plankton (ENVO:xxxxxxxx)" | depth 50 m
CAAAAAATCAAGCTTATCTAATTGACTTTGAAAAAAATCATACATAAGAAATGCTGGTGCTAAGGAAAATGTTATCAAATCAGATAAAGAATCTAGATGTATCCCTATTTTTGATTTAGCATTTAGAAGACCTGCTAAGTATCCATCTAAATAATCAAAAACACCTCCTAATATTACTAAAAAAAGTGCAAGTTGATATCCAAAATTATCTCCCATGTAATCATTCTCAAATATCAAAAGAATAGCTAAGCATCCACATAAACCATTAAGAATGGTTAGAAAATTTGGAAGTATTTTGATTAATTTCAATTGTTAGCTTAAGTTTATAGTTAAACAAATTTAATTATTAATAATTTGAAAATTTTAAAATCTTTCATTTTAAGTGTTTTTTCAGGCTTAATTCTTGGGATTTCTTGGCCAACATATGGAATTACTGCGTTAATATTCATAGGTTTTGTCCCTTTACTTTACGTTCTACACTTAAATAAAGAAAAATACTCATTAAAGTTATTTATATATATCTACACAGCATTTTTGATCTGGAATTTTATATCTACCAACTGGCTATTTTACGCAACTTTAGAAGGTATGTTATTTGCCATTATTGTTAATTCTTTTTTGATGACAATAGTATTTAGCCTATACAAAATAGTTTCAATAAGAATTAATGAAAAACTAAGTTTTATATTTCTAATTAGTCTTTGGATAAGTTTTGAAAAATTTCATTTAATCTGGGATTTTTCATGGCCATGGCTGAATCTTGGAAATGTTTTTTCTGAAAAAATAGATTGGATTCAATGGTATGAGTTTACAGGATCATTTGGAGGAACGTTATGGGTTCTTATTATTAATATTTTAATTTTTAAAATTCTTCGGAAAGTTATAGAGAATAAAAAGATTAAGAAACTTTCAATTGTTGCATTTTTAATTTTGATATTACCAATCGCTTTATCAAAGTATATATATAATTCAATTGATATTAAAGAAGAGAAAATAAATGTTTTTATTGTTCAGCCGAATATAGACCCCTACTCTGATAAGTATAGTAGAAGCAATACAGATAATTATTTTTATTTATATAATTTGCTTGAAAAAAATAAAGTAAATAATTCAACAATTATTCTTCCTGAAACATTTTTCTCAGATGGTGTACAGATTAATAGCTATAAAGAAAATGAGTTAATTAATAGTTTAAAATTAGTAAGAGAGAAGTTTAGTTCAGATATTTTATCTGGAATTGAATTGTATGAAATATTCTATGATTCAGCTAAAGTTAAAGATTATTCAAATAAAATTGACGATAATAGGTGGTTAGATATATTTAACAGTGCTGTATTTATATCTGAAAAAAATGATTATTATAATAAATCAAAACTGGTTGTTGGAGTAGAAAATATTCCATATAAAAAAATTATTGAACCATTACTTGGAAATATTCTTCTTGATTTTGGAGGATTAAGTTATTCTAGAGGATATGACAAAAAAAGAAAAAATTTCAAGACAAGTAATAACTTTTACATTTCTCCAATTATATGTTATGAGTCAATTTATGGTGAATATGTAACAGAATATACTAGAAATGGATCTAACTTATTAGCAATAATAACTAATGATGGTTGGTGGAATGTAAGCGAAGGGCATAAGCAACATTTATCTTATTCTAAAATTAGAGCAATTGAAAATAGACGAAATATAGTTAGAAGTGCTAACACTGGAATATCTGCCATAATAAATTATAAAGGTGATGTCTTAAAAAAAATTAATTACGGAAAAGAAGGTTTTATAAAATCTGCAGTTGGAATTTCTGATAATCTTACTTTTTATGTTATTTATGGAGATTTAATTTTTAGAGTATCTCTATTTTTTCTATTTATAATATTTATGCATTACTTCTCAGTCATTATAAAATCTGAATAAGTATTATTTTTTTTTTTTAAAATCTTGTGTAAATCAATTATTAATTTATTTTTGCAAAAAATATTTTTATATGTATTGGACATTAGAATTAGCGTCATATTTAAGTGACGCACCATGGCCTGCCAATAAAGATGAGTTAATTGATTACTCTATAAGAACAGGTGCCCCTCTAGAAGTTGTAGAAAATTTACAAGCTATTGAAGATGAAGATGGTAATGAAGTTTATGAATCCATCCAAGAAATCTGGCCAGATTTTCCAACTCAAGATGATTATCTTTGGAATGAAGAAGAATATTAATTTATAAATTTTTATAAAAAACATTTAAGTCTCTTTTGAGGCTTTTTTTTTGCTTAAATTTGGATAATCAAAAAACTAAATGAGTATAATTGATTCTATATTAAATGTCTTCCTTGGTGATAAGGGGAAAAAAGATGTTAAAGAGGTCACACCAATTGTTAATTCCATTTTAAAAATAGAGGAGGATTTAAAAAATATTAGTAATGATGATTTAAGATCGATTACTAATAGTTTTAAGAAGGAAATACAAGAGTTAAAAAACCCTTTCTATGATAAAATTGAAAAGATAAAAGAAACTATCAGTCAGTCTGAAAATATTGATGAAAATGAAAAGAGATATAATGAAATTGAAAAAGTTGAGAATAATTATTTAGATAGTCTTGATAAATATTTAGACTCAATTCTTCCGAAAGCATTTGCTGTTATAAAAGAAACAACTAAAAGGTTTAATAATAACATTGAAATTATTGTAAAGTCTACACCTTTTGATGAAAAAATTTCTTCAAATAAAACATATGTTAAACTTAATGGTGATAATGCTATTTGGTCAAATTCTTGGGATGCAGCTGGAAAGAAAATTGTTTGGGACATGGTACACTATGATGTACAGTTAATTGGCGGCATTGCATTACACCAAGGAAAAATTGCAGAAATGCAAACAGGAGAAGGTAAAACTTTAGTAGCTACCCTTCCAGTCTACTTAAATGCTCTTTCAGGAAATGGAGTTCATTTGATTACAGTTAATGATTATTTAGCAAAAAGAGATTGTGCGTGGATGGCTCCAATATTTGAATTTCATGGGTTAAGTGTTGATTGTATAGATTATTATAAGCCTAATTCTGAAGAAAGAAGAAGAGCCTATATGGCAGACATAACTTATGGTACAAATAATGAATTTGGATTTGACTATCTACGCGACAATATGGCTCATAAGAGCGAGGATAGAGTTCAAAGACAACATTCTTATTCAATTGTAGATGAAGTTGATTCAGTGTTGATAGATGATGCAAGAACCCCGCTAATAATTTCAGGACCAGTTCCACAGGGTGGCAATCATGAGTTTAATGAGTTAAAACCAAAAATTTCTTCACTTGTACAAATACAGAGACAATTGGTAACTAAAATTTTAGCTGATTCTAAAAAACTGTTCAATGAAGGAAATATTGAAGACGGAAGTTTTAAATTGTTACAAAGCTTTAGAGGATTACCAAAAAATAAAGCATTAATTAAATTTTTAAGTCAAGATGGAATAAAACAATCCTTATTGAAAACTGAAAACTTTTACATGCAAGACAATAATAGAGAAATGCCAAAAGTTGATGCTGAGCTTTATTTTACTATCGATGAAAAAAACAATCAAATTGATCTCACTGATAAAGGAATTGAACATTTATCTAAAGATGTAAATGATCAGAACTTCTTTGTTTTGCCTGATATTTCTATGGAAATTGCAAATGTTGAATCTAAAAATTTAAAGATCGAAGAAGAAGCAGAAGTAAAAGAGAAACTTTATAATGATTTTAGCGAAAAAAGTGAAAGAATTCACACCCTAAATCAATTATTAAAAGCATACACATTATTTGAAAAAGATGTTGAGTATGTTCTTATGGATAATAAAGTTAAAATTGTTGATGAACAAACAGGTAGGATAATGGATGGAAGAAGGTATTCAGATGGTCTTCATCAAGCCATTGAAGCCAAAGAAAATGTAAAAATTGAAGATGCTACACAAACTTTTGCTACGATAACATTACAAAATTATTTTAGGAAGTACAGAAAATTATCTGGAATGACTGGAACAGCTGTGACAGAAGCTGGTGAATTTTTAAATATATATAAGTTAGATGTAATGGTTATACCAACAAACAAACCAATTGCAAGAGATGATAGAAATGATTTAATATATAAGACGAAAAGAGAAAAATATAATGCTGTCATCAATAATGTTATTGATTTAAGTAAACAAGGAAGACCAGTTTTAATTGGGACAACATCTGTTGAAATATCAGAATTATTATCAAGAATGTTAGAAAGACAAAATGTAAAACATAATGTCCTAAATGCAAAACTTCATAAAAAGGAAGCTGATGTTGTAGGTGAAGCAGGAAAGGCAGGTATTGTAACAATTGCTACCAACATGGCTGGAAGAGGGACTGATATAAAAATTAATGATGAGATCAAAGATAAAGGAGGTCTTGCAATAATTGGAACAGAGAGACATGACTCAAGAAGAGTCGACAGACAATTAAGAGGAAGAGCTGGAAGACAAGGTGATCCAGGAAGCTCACAGTTCTACGTTTCTTTAGAAGATAATCTAATGAGACTTTTTGGATCAGATAGAGTTGCAAAAATGATGGACAAAATGGGTCATAAAGAAGGTGAGGTTATTCAGCACTCAATGATGACTAAAACTATTGAAAGAGCTCAAAAAAAGGTTGAAGAGAATAATTTTGGAATTAGAAAAAGACTTCTTGAATATGATGATGTAATGAATGTTCAAAGAGAAAACATTTATAAAAGAAGAAAAAATGCATTAGATGGTAACAAACTTAAAGTTGATATAGCTAATATGATTTATCAAACAGTTGCGAATATTTATGATAATTCTAAAATAAATAATGATTTTAAAGCATTTGAATTTGAATTAATTAAATGTTTTTCCACAACATCTCCTGTAACTATAGATGAATTTGAAAAAAATAATGATGCAGAAATTATTAATAAAACTTATGATGTTGTTTTAAATTTTTATAAAGAAAAAAACAAAGAGAATTCAATAAAGGTTTTTCCAATTGTTAAAAATGTTTATGAAAATCCACAAAATAAATTTGAAAGAATAGTAGTTCCGTTCAGTGATGGAAAAAAAACAATGAATATTGTAACTAATCTAAAAGATGCTTATGAATCAAATGGACAAGAACTAATCAATGACTTTGAAAAAAATATATCATTAGCAATTATTGATGATACATGGAAAACACATCTAAGAAAAATGGATGAATTAAAGCAAGCTGTACAGCTTGCTGTTCACGAACAAAAAGATCCATTAGTTATTTATAAAAACGAAGCCTATGACTTGTTTGAATCTATGATTAATCAATTGGATATTGATATTCTATCCTTCTTATTTAAAGGTGGTCTTCCATCGAATAATCCGAACGAAATAAGAGAAGATAGACAAGCAAGGAGAAAGGAAAAATACAATACTTCAAAAGAAGAAGTTTTAAATAGTGACGAACTTGCTAATAGAAATAGACAAGTTGGGGCTAATGTGTCTCAAAAGCAAAATATTATTGAAACTGTGGTTAGGGAGAATAGAAAGATTGGAAGAAATGAAAGGGTTAAAATTAAAAATATTCAAACTGGAGAAGTAAAAGAAATTAAATATAAACAAGCTGAGCCTTTAATTAGCAAAGGAAATTGGAATATAATTGAAAACTAAAATCAATGAATATCTTATTAATTGGTCCATTTCCACCCTTAAGAGGTGGAATTTCAGATTTTAATAATGAGCTCTATAAACAGCTAAAAAAAAGAAATAGCATTCATCTTCTAACATTTTCAATATTGTACCCCACTTTTCTATTTCCAGGAAAGAATCAATTTTTTGATAATATTAAGAATGGTAACATAGAAAAAATTAACCCCTATAATCCCCTATCTTATTATAAAACTTACAGGTTTATTAAAAAAATTAAACCTGATTTAATAATAACAACTCATTGGAATCCAATTTTTTCAATTTCATATTCTTTAATAAATCGTTTTTCATCAAAAAACATTATAAAGTCTGGTATTTTACATAACATATACAGTCACGAAAAAAATATATTTGAAAATATTTTTTTAAATTTTTATTTAAACTCACTAGATAAGTTAATCACTCTTTCAGATTACACATCCAAACAAATTCAAAAGAAAAATATTAATTGTAAATCATTATTTCATCCGATTCCAGAATTAAATCAGAATTTATCTGACAGAAATAAAATTTTAAAAGAAAAAAAATTAGATCCAAATAAAAAATATTTATTACACTTTGGCCTTATTAGAAAATATAAAGGTCTTGATTTGTTGATTAAATCCTTAAAAAAAGCAATTGAAAAAGACAACATGATTCATCTGATTATTGCTGGAGAGTTTTATGATGATATTAAAAAATATGAAGAACTAATATTAAAACTTAAACTTAAAAACAACATCACAATTGAAAATAAATTTATAAAAACAGAAAATATTTATAAATGGTTTTCAGCAGCTGATTTTATAATGCAAACCAATACTAGTGCAACTCAAAGTGGAGTAAGTTCTCTATCAATATATTTTGAGAAAATAATGATAACAACAGCTGCAGGTGGAATTAATGAAACCTTAAATGAAAATAACTCTTTTATTTGTGAGGCTAACACAAGGTCCATAAGTAATAAAATTTTGGAAGCTATTAAATCAAATTCAAATAAAAAGATTGATGAAATAAGAAAACTAAAGAAAAAGTTAAATTGGAATAATTTTACTGAACAAATTATAGAATTCATAAAATGACAAGATCAATTTTATATATAATAATTTTCTCTTTTTTGTTTATTTCATGTGAAAAGAGTTCAAATCCTAATGTTTTAATTTTTATGACAGATGACCAAGGATGGGGAGATTTAAGTATTCATGGAAATACAAATTTAAAAACACCAAATATTGATAGTTTCTCAAAAAATGGAGCATCCTTTTCAAGATTTTATGTTAGTCCAGTTTGCGCGCCAACTAGAGCGGAACTACTTACTGGAAAATATTTTGTTAGAACAGGCGTAAATGGAGTTACGAGAGGATATGAGAGAATGAATACTAACGAAAAAATTATTTCCAATTATTTTAAAGAAAGAAATTATTCTACTGGACTATTTGGAAAATGGCATAATGGATCTCAGCCACCATATCATCCAAATTCAAGGGGATTTGATGAGTTTTACGGTTTTACATCTGGTCATTGGGGTAATTATTTTGATCCTATTTTGGAGAGAAATGGTGAATTAGTCAAAGGAAAGGGTTATATAAATGATGACATTACAAATAATGCAATTTCTTTTATAAAGAGTTCAGTTAAACCCTTTTTTACTTTTATCTCTTACAACACACCCCACTCTCCTATGCAAGTGCCTGATAAGTATTCAAAAGAAAAAAAAGTTATTCTTAAAGGAAGATATTCCGAAAGAGAAAATATAGAAAAGACAAAAGCAGCATTAGGGATGATTGAAAATATTGATGAAAATGTTGGAAATATTATTAAATACCTAAAGGAAATTGGAAAATATGATGATACTATTATTATTTTTCTGAGTGATAATGGACCAAATGGAAATAGATGGAACAATGAGTTTAAGGAAAGAAAAGGGAGTACCAATGAAGGTGGTGTAAGAGTTCCATTCTTTATTCAATGGCCAAAAAAAATTAAACCAGGAATAAAAATTAAACAAGTTACTAGCGTTTTGGATGTATTTCCCTCTTTGATAGACTTAATTGAAAATACTACCAACATAAATTTTGATGGGAAAAGTTTCAAAAAATATATTGAAAATCCAGATTTATTTGATAATCAAAGAAAAGTATTTTCATTTTGGAATAATAGATTGAGTGTAAGAAATAATGAATATATATTAGACTACAATAATAACCTATATGACTTAAAAAATGATCATAGCCAATATTATGCTATTAATGAAACTAAAGTAAATGAATTTGAAGAATTAAAAGAAGCTAAAAGAATTTGGAAAGAATTAATTAATGAAATAATTAAACAAAATAAACGAAGACCTTTCACAGTTAATTATAAAAATTCAAATTATACACATCTACCAGCGAGAGATGCTGAAATAACAGGAATATTACAAAGATCGTCAATACATGCTAACTGTTCATTTATAGATAATTGGAAAAATTCTGATGATTACATTTATTGGGATATAGACGTTTTAGAAAATGGAACTAAATCTGTTGACTTATATTACACATTGCCAAAAGAAAGTGTTGGCACTGAAATTGCTTTAGAGTTTGAAGATCAAATAATAAAGAAAACTATTGATGATTTTCATAATCCTAGTTTGGTAGGATTTGATAAGGATAAGATAAAAAGAATTGAATCCTATACTAAGGATTTTAAAAAAATAAACATTGGAGAGATGAGTTTTAAGAAAGGTATAAGTAGACTTAAACTTAAAACTACAAATATAAAAGGAAATAAATCGATAGACTTTAGATTATTAATTTTAAAAAATAAAGATGAAAAAAACTCTTAGTGTTCTATTAATAATATTTTTTGTTAAGTTAAACTCACAAGACGTGAAGGAGGCATATTTTGCATCTGGATGTTTTTGGTGTGTTGAATCAATTTACGAAAGTTTAGTAGGTGTTGATAAAGTAGAATCAGGTTATTCTGGTGGTTTTACTAAAAACCCCACTTATTATACTGTTTTAACAGGAAAAACTGGACATGCTGAAGCTATAAAGGTTTATTATAATTCAGATAAAATTAGCTTTGATGAATTAGTAAAAGTATTTTTTGGATCACATGATCCAACTACTCTTAATAGGCAAGGACCTGACAGAGGAACACACTATAGATCAATAGCATTTTACAGCAATGAAAATGAAAAGAGAATTATAAATGAAGAAATCAATCGTTTATTAAAAAATAAAACTTACCCAAAAATTGTTACAGAAGTAAAAAAGTTTGAAAAGTTTTATATAGCAGAAGATTATCATCAGGACTATAAAGAAAAAAACCCTAACAACGCGTACATATGGAATGTTTCTGTTCCTAGAATCAATAAGTTCAAATCAAAATTCTCAGAAATTTTAAAAGAATAACTAATTTTTTGTAATGTATTTTAATAAACTGTAAAATATGTAGCCAGAGGCAATGCCATATACTGCGCCAAAAATGATATCTAATGGAAAATGCACTCCAATGTATATTCTGCTGTATGAAACAATAAGGGCCCAAATAAATAAAACAAAAGAAAGTTTTCTATAACACTTTCGGGTCATGAAAAAAATAAATGTTGCAAATGCAAAGCTATTAGCAGCATGAGCTGAGAAAAAGCTATACAATCCACCACAACTCTCCTTAACAACTCTAAAAAGATCTATTAAATTAGGATCATGACATGGTCTCAGCCTTTGAAAGTAATCTTTAAATAAATTACTTGATTGATCTGTAAAAGTTATAAGTAAAATTAAGACTAATAAAAAAGAAAAAGTATTTCTATATGTAGGTTTTATGTCATAGTAGGAAAAGCCAATTTGTATAAAATTTTCTCTTTTTCCAGTTAAAAGCAATATTAATGAAAATAAATACAACCAGATCCAAGTATCTTTTTCTGAGATGTATAACCAAACTTTATCATAAGATATGGAACCTAAAGAATTTAAGAAAACAAATAGTGATTGATCTAAATCAAGTAAAAAATCCATTATTTATCTTATAGACCATATTTATCAAAAAGATAAACTAAAGATGCAATTGCCGATGAACCCATCTCTAACTCTCTTTTGTTAATCGCGTCAAACGTGTCAATCTCTGTATGATGATAGTCAAAGTACCTTTGTGAGTTAGGTCTTAAGCCTGAAAGCACATTATTATCCTTTTTGAGATTAGAAATATCAGCTCCACTCCCACCTTTGATGAATACGTTAATAAAATATGGGGCAAATAGTTTTTTCCATTCTAATAATCTTAAGAAATTTGAATCATTACAAGTAAATGAAAATCCTAAAGGTCTAAATCCACCTGCATCAGATTCAATTGCAAAAATATGATTAACGCCTTCTTTATCAGCAATTTCTTTATACTTTAAAGATCCCCTCAAGCCATTTTCTTCATTCATAAATAATACAACTCTAATAGTTCTTTTTGGTTTATAACCAATGCTTGTAAATAAATTTATTAAATCCATTGAATGAACAACTCCAGCTCCATCATCATGACTACCATCTCCAATATCCCATGAATCTAAATGTCCTCCGATTAAAATAACCTCATCAGGATAAGTTGTCCCTCTTTTTTCAGCAATAACATTATAAGATTGAACATCAGGCATTTGCTTACACTGTTGTCTTAATAAAAACTTTAAATCAGGTTTTATTTTTAATAAACTACTCAATTTATCTGCCCCTTTTGTACTTATAGCAGCTGCAGGAATTCTTTGACTTAATGGTAAAGCTCCATAGGTTAGTCCACCAGTATGTGGATAATCATCTGTTCTTAGGGTCATTGATCTAACAATAACACCGATTGCTCCATATTTTGAAGCTTCCATAGCTCCCAAAGCTCTTTGATCAACTGCGGTTCCATAAGCAGTAAATGTTGTAACAAACTTCGGATCCATTGGTCTATTAAAAAAAACTATTTTTCCATCAATTTTTTCTTTTCCCAATTTTTCTAATTCTTCTAAAGACATTACTTCAATAACATTTGACTTAATTCCAACAGAGGGAGTAGCTACTGAACCTCCAAGAGCAGCAACTGGGACGTCAAATGTAATACCAGGTTCTGTTTCAATAAGTGCAAATTCTTTTGGACCTCTTACCCATCTTGGTACCATAACAGGCTGTAACCATACCTTATCAAAGTCCAGTTTTTCTAGTTCACTTTTAGACCATTTGACAGCTAAATCAGCTTCATATGATCCAGATAATCTTCCCCCAATCTCATTTGAAAGATAATCAAGCCACGTATAGGCTTTACTTTTTGTAAAACCAGCATCAAAAACATTCTTTATAAATAAGTCATCTTGAGAGAAGCTTAGGTTAAGGAATAAAAAAGAAAATATTAAAACTATATTTTTCATATTTATTTGCCTGAAAATTTAACAACATCTTTATCTGTAATCTGATCTGATTCAGTTAATATTAATAATCTTTCAACAACATTTCTTAACTCTCTAACATTACCAGGCCAGTCAAATGATGAAAGTTTTTTAATAGCTTTTTCATTAATAGTTATATTTTTCTTATCATATTGAGCAGAAATTAGATTGATAAAAAAAGAAATAAGGTCAGGAATGTCTTCTTTTCTATCATCTAATTTTGGAACATTTAATTCTATAACTGAAATCCTATGATATAAATCTTCTCTAAAAATATTAGATTCAATTAATTTCTTAACATTTTTATTTGTTGCAGCTATTACCCTAGTATCAACATAAATATCTTTTTCACTACCAACTTTTTGAATTTTATTTTCTTGTATAGCTCTCAAAACTTTTGATTGAGCAGACAAGCTCATATCTCCAATTTCATCAAGAAAAAGAGTACCATTATTAGCAGCCTCAAATTTACCTGTTCTATCCTTGTGGGCAGATGTAAAAGAACCTTTAAGATGACCAAAAAGTTCACTTTCAATTAGTTCTGAAGGGATTGCAGCACAATTAACCTCAATAAAAGGTCCGTCACTTCTTAAGCTGTTTAAATGAATCTGACGAGCTACCAACTCTTTTCCTGATCCATTTGGACCAAGTATTAAAACCTTAGCATTCGTAGGGGCAATTTTAACAATCAAGTCCTTTAAATCAGATATTTTTTTAGATTCACCAACTATCTCGTATTTACCTTTTTTAGTAGAACTTTTATTTTTTTTAATTCCAGACTTAACAACTTTGGCTTTTAAAGCTCCTCTAACAGACGTAAGTAAATTATTTAAATCAGGTGGTTTCTCAATGTAATCAAATGCACCAATTCTCATTGCTTCAACTGCAGTTTTTAAATCACCATGACCAGAAATCATTATAACATTTATTTCTTGATTAAATTTTTTAATAAAATTTAAAACCTCAATACCGTCCTTTTTTGGCATCTTAATATCACAAATAACCAAGTCATAATTATTGATTTTTATTTTAGCTACAGCATCTACTCCATCTGCCGCTTCATCAATTACAAATTTTTCATTTTCTTCAGATAGGACTTTTTTAAGAACTCTTCTTATAGCATCTTCATCCTCTACAATTAAAATTTTAGACATATTATTATATTATAGGCTTAAAGTTAAGAAAACATATCTTTAACCTTCTCGAAGAATGATTTATCATTTTTATCAGGATTAGGTTTAAAGTGTTCACTATTATTCATTTCTTCAAAAAACTCTCTTTGCTCTTTATTTAAAGTTTTAGGAGTCCATACATTAACATGTACCAATAAATCACCTGTACCATATCCATTAATAGATTTTAATCCTTTTCCTCTTAATCTTAGTATTTTTCCAGATTGAATTCCAGCCTCTAATTTAATTCTAACTTTTCCATTGACAGTATCAATCTCTTTAGAGATACCTAACACAGCATCCGATATACTTATGTAAAGATCGTAATGAAGATTATTGCCTTCTCTTTTTAAATTATCATCATCAAGTTCATTTATTAGAACTAATAAGTCACCGGGTATACCATCAGAAATAGCATCATTTCCTTTTCCAGCCACTCTTAGCTGCATTCCATCTTCAACACCTGCAGGAATTTTCACTTCAACTGTTTCTTCGTTTAAAATTTGGCCATTTATATCTGATCCTGGCGGTCTATTGGAAACAATTTTTCCAGTACCTGAACAATTATCACAAATGGATGTTGATTGCATTCTACCTAGAATAGTATTAGTTACTTTCATAACTTGACCAGTACCATTACAAACATTACAAGTTGAATATTCAAGTCCTGGTGCTTGAACTTTTCTTTTAACTTTAATTTTTTTATTAACTCCATTAGCAATCTCTGATATAGTTAATGAAACTTTAATTCGTAAGTTGGTTCCTTTAGATCTTCGTTGTGATCCACCACCAAAACCTCCAAAACCTCCAAATGCACCGCCAAAAATATCTCCAAATTGACTAAAAATATCGTCCATATTCATTCCTCCAGATCCAAATCCGCCTGCACCATCAAAAGCAGCATGCCCAAATTGATCATATTTAGATCTTTTATCAGAATTTCCCAGCACTTCATATGCTTCAGCTGCTTGTTTAAATTTAGCTTCAGCTTCTTTATTCCCAGGATTTTTATCAGGATGATACTTAATTGCGGATTTTCTATAAGCCTTCTTTATTTCAGCGTCACTGGCACTCTTATTAATTCCTAAAATCTTATAATAATCTTCTTTCATTTGAATTAATTTGCAACAACTACTTTTGGGTATCTTAATATCTTTTCTCCAAGAACATATCCTGATTCAACAATATCAACAATTTTACCTATCATTTTTTTATCTGAAGCTTTAATTTGTGTTATAGCCTCGTGTTTCTCTGAATCAAAAACATCACCTTTATTAACATCAATAAGTTGAAGGCCATTTGACTTTAAAGTATCATGAAATTTATTATAAATTAGTTCAAATCCTTTAATTAAATTTTCATCATTAGATTTTTTAAATTCATTTAAAGCTCTATCCATATCATCCGCAATAGGAAGTAAAGAAGTCATAAGCTCACTTGAAGCGGTTTTAAATAAATCTAATCTTTCCTTTGCAGTTCTTTTTCTAAAATTTTCAAATTCAGCAAATAGTCTT
>CERV01030216.1_pt1 | contig 13648 bp, 14 predicted proteins | sample 530871 | NCBI WGS metagenome assembly CERV01 (sample SAMEA2621045, study PRJEB7988) | marine metagenome | biome: marine biome (ENVO:00000447); feature: deep chlorophyll maximum layer (ENVO:xxxxxxxx); material: "saline water (ENVO:00002010), including plankton (ENVO:xxxxxxxx)" | depth 50 m
ATTTTCTTGAAAAATAAGTGTCATAGAATGAAAGTAATCCTGAAAAGTGTTTTCATTTGATGAGAAAAATTCTCCTACAATGTATTTGTTATCAGGCCATTCAGTTCCAAAATGAACAGCCGAACTTATTATATTATTTTGAGCTGGAGAACCTTGATCAGGATAAGATCTTCCTTTTGCCTCTAATAGATCTATTTCACCTCCGCTAGGCCATGGCGAACCGTCATAAGCTAACATCCATACAGCTGGCCACATTCCTGTGCCTTCAGGCAGCTTAAAACATATTGAAACCCTGCTATTAAGATCAACTGGAAATTTATCTTTTGTCATTATTTTTGCTGAAGTAAAATCCTGTTGAACATTGTCACTTCCTATATTTTTTTCATAAATAGGTTGTATTTTTAAAAAACCATTCTCTATAAATAAGTTATCTTTATCATCTGATGTATAGTTTTGCTTCTCATTATTTCCATTACATCCACCACCGTTATTATTACATCCTTCATCATATGACCACTTTGATGAATCTAACATTTCATTATTAAACTCTTCAGCCCAATCAACAGAATTGGTTCTAGAAACACAATTGTCTCTTGAAGTACCTGATGGTGGTATATATTGATAAACAGTATTTCCACTTGAGTCGTTTGAGTTATCAATTGGAGAACCTCCTCCACCACCGCCACAAGAAACCAATAGTAAAATAGGGATATAACTATATTTGTGCATTAATATGAGTTTAGATTACTTAATTTCGAAATTATCTGATAAAGACTTCATTTCATGTCTGAGTGCAAACATTGCCAAAAGATTAGGAATTGATACGAGCGCTACTACAACATAAGCTATATTCCAGACAACAGTTGTATCAATTACAGCTGCTAAGATAAAGCATACTACGTAAAAATATCTATACCAGATAACTCCTTTCTCCCCGAATATATATGCCGTTGACCTATCACCGTAATAGCACCATGTTATTGAGGTTGAAAAAGCAAATAATAGCAAAGCGATTGCAACAAGCTTACCGCCGTACTCTCCAAGTATTCCATTAGAAAAAGCCTTTGCTGTTAATTCAGCCGAACTAACAAGAGATTTACCTTCAAATGACACTGATGGAGATTTGGACTGGTTAATTTTTCCATCTTCTACAACGAGCAAGCCGGTAAATAAATTCTTATCATCGCCATTAATAGTTATATCTTCTGCAATTGATCTTAGATGTATTATTGTTATTTTATTATTTGTTATCTTTCCGTTTTGAATATCTAAAGTACCATTGAATTCTTTTACGTTAGAGTCTATGTTTTGAACATATTTTGTAAGTTCGTTGATTTGATCAGGATAGATAAAATTATTCTCGCCATCCAATGCATCGCTATAAGTTCCATCGATAACAACCATGTCAGTTTTAGAAAAATTAGTTTCAAATTTTTCAGTCCATACTCCAGAAGATAAAATTACAAGAGCAGTAACACTGCAAACTACTATGGTATCTATAAAGGGTTCTAAAATAGAAACAACACCCTGGTCAATCGATTTATTTTTTGAAGAAGCATGAGCTATCGGAGATGAACCCTGACCAGCTTCATTAGAATATAGTCCTCTTGCAACACCATATTTAAGACTCATTGCAAAACTAGCACCTAGAAAACCACCCATTGCTGCTGATCCAGTGAAAACTTGAGCAAAAATAGCATTAAATGATGGGATTATGTTTTGATAATTTTCAACAAGGATTATTAAAGCACCGCCAAAATATATTAATCCCATGATTGGGATAATCTTACTCGCAACTGAAGCGATCCTTTGAATACCACCTACAATTATTATGAATAATAAGACTCCTAAGAATAATCCTGTAAATGCCTTCGGGACTGAAAACTCTGTATTCATTACTAAAGCAATATTATTGATTTGAGGCATGTTACCGGAACCAATAGCTGTAATCATCATTAAGAAAGCAAAAAGTATTGCAATAGATTTAGCAGGAAATTTCATTCCGAATACATTTGTATCAAGACCTTGTTCTATATAGTACATAGGACCACCAGATATAGATCCATCACTAAGCTTTGTCCTGTACTTATGCCCCAAAGTTACCTCTACAAATTTTGTTGTCATTCCAAATATGGCTGTAATCCACATCCAAAAAATAGCAGCTGGTCCCCCTGTCCATATTGCAAGAGCAACACCACCAATATTTCCTGTTCCAACTGCGCCTGACATTGCAGTTGTAAGTGCTTGAAAACCAGTAGTTTCTCCATCTGATTCAGAATTTTTATTTTTACCAGATACAATTTTAAAAGCACTACCAAAATACTTAAATTGAGGAAACCCTAGATATACGGTGAAAAATATTCCAGTCCCTATAAGCAATGCTGGAAACCACCATGATCCACTTAAATTACTATCAAGTAAAACTAAAAAATTATTAAATTGTTCCATAATCTATTCTGAGAATTTTTCGACTAAATCAGTATAACCGCCTATTAGAATATCATCTATAAAAATCTGAGGAACACTCCTTGCTGATGGATTACGTTCCAGCATTTCTTTAAAAATATCAGGATTGTCTGCGCTATAGACTTTATATGAGATGCCCTTAGAATCAAAAAAATTCATAGCCATAACACAGTAAGTACAATTTTCTTTTGAATATATTTCAACTTTTTTGCTCATTAATTAATTATAATGAAAATATGTCATTATTTAACCTTAAAAATAAATCTATTTTAATTACAGGATCATCTCGGGGTATTGGTAAATCTATTGCCTATCAATGCGCTGCTCATGGAGCTAACGTAATAATCTCTAGTAGAAAAGAAGAAATGTGTATTGAGACTGCAAAGGAGATAAACGATAAATTTGGTTCAGATACTGCACTATCCATTCCTGCAAATATTAGTGATCCGTCTCAATTAGAACATTTAGTAAGTCAAACCAGAAAGTATTTAGAAAAAATTGATGTTCTTGTTTGCAATGCTGCAACTAACCCATTTATGGGTTCTATGCTGGATATGCCATCAGAAAAATTTGATAAAGTAATGAACAATAATATTAAATCCAATCAAATTCTATGTAATCTTGTACTACCAGAAATGATTGAAAGAGAAGATGGGTCAATAATAATAATTTCTAGTATTGCAGCTATTAAAGGTAGCCCAATACTTGGGGCATACAACATTAGCAAAGCTGCAGATGTAATGATTGTTAAAAATATAGCTACAGAATTTGGCCATAAAAATATAAGAGCTAATTCAATAGCACCAGGTTTGATTAAGACTGACTTTGCTAAAGCTCTGTGGGAAAATCCAGATATATTAAAATCTGTTTTAGGAACCACACCAATGCAAAGAATTGGTATACCTGATGAAATTGCAGGCGTTGCAGTTATGTTGGCATCAGATGCTGGCAATTATATCAATGGACAAACTATCGTAGTAGATGGTGGAACAACTATATCTTGATTGAATTCTTTAACTCACTAAAAATATAATTCATAATATGCACCTCATTAATTTGGGGGACTTTATAGTAGTCATCTCTTAAATTATTAATATCATTTAAGATATTTGATATTTTAAGATTATTAAACTTTGCTTTGTTAAATATCTCATATACTCCTGATAAAGATTCTAAGATCAATTTAGATTTTAAAATTATTTTTAAAAATTCAGTTAAATAATTTAATTTTGTTATTAAGTCTAGATTAAGATTATTTAGATTCTTAATTAGTAGATTTTGGTCAATTTTGTTAATAAAGAAATTAGTAAGAATATTAACGAAATCTTTAAATTCGTTATGTTCATCATTTTTAATATCATTAATAATATTTAAAGGTGTGGCATAACTTGGAAAATCGGTAGATTTATAGTCTGTTATGCCTTGAGATAATAACCAATTATCAAGATCTGAATTTGATATCGAGGGAATTGTAATTACTTGACACCTACTATAAATAGTTTCGTATAAGGCCTTTGGTCTGTCAGATGTGATAATAATATAACTATTTGGAGATGGTTCCTCTAAAGATTTCAATAATGCATTTTGAGGTTCTTTGCCCATAGTTTGAGCATTACATATAAGTGCAACTTTATTAACGGCAATTGATGGAGTAGTGGTTAAAAATTCATTTACATTTCTTTCACCATGATTTTCATCCCAGTCTTCTTTTTTTGACGCTTTTCTAAAGGTTATATGTCGAAGTAATATTTTTTCATTATCTAAAATAAAAAAATCAGGATGGTTCTTTGATTTAAATAAATCAACATCTAACATTTGAGTTTTTTTATTTAATAATAATTTAGAGGCTATTTGATAAGCTAGAACTCTTTTGCCTATTCCTTGTGGTCCGTTAATAATTATTCCATGTGGTAAATTATCAAAATTTAACTCATCGAATATATTTTTAAGCCAGAAATATGAATTTAGTTCATTCATTAGATATTTATTGTAGATATGATTTTATTTGAAATAGTATTCACATCATTTGAGGCATCAATTACTGTAAATCTCTCATGTTCAAGCTCAGCAATCTTTAGATAACCTTGTCTGACTTTATTAAAAAAATCATGTCCAGAAGACTCTATTCGATCTTTTTGATCATTGGATTTTCTCGAGAAGCCCTCTTCAACTGAAATATCTAGCAGAATACTGTGATTAGGTTTAGGACAATTTATAAATTGTATTAAATTATTTATCAAATCTATTGATAGATTTCTTCCATAGCCTTGGTATGCCAAAGAAGCATCATAAAATCTATCAAGAAGAAGAAAGTCGCAGTCACTATTATTAATTTTTTTATCTATTAGCTCTGATCTTGCTGCAAACATTAATAACAATTCTGTCTCACTTGATAAATCGTTATCTTTATCTAAGAGCATATCTCTAATCTTTTCTGATGTTTCTGTTGAGCCTGGCTCTCTATATATTTCAACTTTGTATGAGCTTTTCTCCAAATGGTCTTTTAATAAATTTATTTGTGTAGATTTGCCTACACCCTCAATCCCTTCAAAGCTAATAATTTTCATTTATACAAACCCAGTTCACGAATTTTATTTAAATGCTCATCATATGTTTTAGAAAAATAATGCGATTTGCTTGAATCAGCAACAAAATATAAATACTCACCTGGTGTTGCACCAAATGCTGCATCAATAGAGGATATTGATGAAATTGCAATAGGTGACGGTGGAAGACCATTTATCATATATGTATTGTACTTATTATTTCTATCAAGAATATTAGATTTTCTAATATCTCCATCAAAATTAGGTAATAAGCCATAGATTATTGTTGGATCAGCCTGAAGTCTCATATTTTGATTAAGTCTTTTTATAAATACTCCAGCAATTAAAGGTTTTTCATAATGATTTCCTGCTTCTTTTTCAATGATTGAAGAAAGTATTAAAAGCTCTTCATTGCTTAATGAGTTTACTCTAATTTTATTTGAACTTATTGTATTTAAATAATTCATCAATCGATCATGGCTTTTTTGTAATAATACAGAAGCCTTATCTCCCCTTTTATAGAAATATGTATCTGGATACAAAGTACCTTCTATATAGTTGAATGAGGAATTGATGCATTTAAGCATTTCACAGTCATTTATAAGGTACGAATCATTGATTATATTATTCAATTCAAATACGTTTGTTCCTTCATTGATAATAATTTTGTGAGTTATTGTGTTGCCATTCTTCATATCACTAACAATTTCGCTCAAAGTTTTTTGATAAACCTCATATTCACCTGACATAAAGGTATCGATATTATTAATAATTAAGAAAATTTTAAAGTAAAGTTTATTGATTATATTTTGATGGATAATTTTAGATATGGCCATATTTATGGTTGATCCATCGTCTATCGTTAATGACTGATTAACTAGTACAGGTTTGTGATTAAAGTAGGCTTTATAAGGAGCAATAAAAGCAATACATAAAAAAGATACGAGTAATAATGTTCTTAAAAAACGCATAATAAAATAAGTGTAATACTACAAATATTTTAAACGTTAATTTTATTTAATAGAAAGTAATTCTTAAGAATTTGAATTAATGTAATCAACTGCTTCATTTACAGTAGATATTTTTTCAGCATCTTCATCAGCAATCTCAAGATCAAATTCTTCCTCTAAAGCCATAACAAGTTCTACAGTATCTAGGGAATCTGCACCAAGATCATCAACAAAAGATGAATCACTTTGGATTTCATCCATAGACTTTCCAAGCTGATCGCTTACAATTTTTTTAACTCTGTCTTCAACACTCATAATTTCTCCATAACCTATATTGAAATTTGACACATTTTACATGTAATAGTTCAAAGTTGCACATAAATTAATACATCAATAAGCCGCCATCAACTGAGATAGTTTGACCGGTTATGTAGCTTGCTTTATCCGATGCTAAAAAATATACCAGTTTTGAAACATCATCGACGTTGCCTAATCTTTGTAACGGTATTGAATTTATGATTTCCTCTTTTGCTTCGTCTTGTAGAAAAGATGTCATATCAGTATCTATGAAACCTGGAGCAACATTATTAACTGTGATGTTTCTAGATCCTACTTCCTTTGCTAATGATTTTGTAAAACCATTTAATGCTGCTTTAGAAGAGGAATAATTAACCTGTCCAGGGTTACCCATCAATCCAGAAATAGAAGATATGTTAATAATTCTACCTTCTCTAGATTTAATCATATTTTTAATGAAGATTTTTGTTAAATTAAAGACGCCAGTTAAATTTGTAGAAATCACATCATCCCATTCATCATCTTTCATCCTTAAAAACAATTGATCTGAAGTAATGCCTGCATTATTTATTAATATATTTGGTAGAAGGTTTTTTTCTTTTAAAAAATCAAAGCAATTTTTAATACTTTCTCTGCATGTGATATCGAGTTTGATTGGAATAAGATTTTTAGATGTATTTTTAAATTTAAAGTCATTTCTAGATGTCCCTACTACATAATAATCTTTTTCAGCAAAATAGTTTGCAAGACTCTGTCCTATTCCTCTAGATGCACCAGAAATAAATACTACTTTATTCTTCATAATATACTCTTTAATACTTCCAAGTGGTTATCCATTGAAGTTGAAATTACTGAATCTAAGTTATTAGATTTTGCAATTCCAGTTAATACCTTGTTTGGACCACATTCTATAATAATACTATTTTTTTGATTTAAATATTCCATCGTTTGGATCCATTGAACTGGGCTAGTTAATTGATTGATCAAGTTTAATTTTAATTCATGAATATCTGAAGATGATGATGCATTGAAATTATGAATAAGTTCAATCTTAGGAAGTTTTAAATTAACTTTTTGTAATAGATTTTCAAATTTATTTGCTGCATCAGTCATTAACTTGCAATGAGAAGGAACTGATACTTTTAACTTAATGCATTTTCTAATACCATCATTTTTAAGTAATAAAATTACTTCCTCTACTGCATCGATATCTCCTGCAATAACAATTTGCTTGGGTGAGTTTATATTTGCTGGAGAAACAACCAAGCTTAATTTATTCTGAACCTGTTCACAGTAATTTATAATTTTATCAAGATCACAATTTAAAATTGCATACATAGATCCAGAATCACACTCTTCCATTAACAACCCTCTTTGATGAACTAGTTGAAGAGCCTGTTCTAAATTTAATGCGTCGCCTACAACTAGAGCGGAATACTCTCCTAAAGAGTGACCACATATGGTATTTACATGAAAATCAAGTGATGATTTAAGTTGTTTGTAAGATAAATAAGATGCTAACAACAATGCTGGTTGGGTTATTGATGTTCTATTAAGATCATCAGAATTGCCATTATTTATAATATCAATGAGATCAAAATCTAAAGCTGAATTTACAATTGGTTTAACTTCATCAATAAAGCATGAGTCTATATTTTCGAGCATCCCAATGTGCTGAGATCCTTGACCGGGAAAAACAAGACTAATATGCCTAGGCATAATTAAGATGTTACTTGTTCTTCCTCTTCTTTGATAGGTTTTCTTAAGTCTTTTATTAATCTGCCCTTATAAAAACCATCTTTTGTCATTTGATGACGAACATGCTTTTCACCAGATACTGGATCTGTAGATAACACTTTTGATTTTAAAGAATCATGAGATCTTCTTTGACCTCTTCTTGATCTTGTAACTTTACTCTTTTGTACTGCCATAATAAGCCCTAAAAAAACGTTATCCTAACAAAATTAACTTAATAATGATAGATATAACTACCTAAGTGTTTCTATAAAAATATCTATGTGATTAGGGTTGGCGCACCTAACAGATATTGATTTTGAGTATTGGTCTTTAAATTCAATTTGTTGAGAATGAAGTGCTATATTTTTATTTAATTTTTTACCAATTTTGTTGTTAAAAGATATATCACCATATTTATCATCAAAAATTACTGGATGGTTTATCGATGCAGCGTGTATTCTTATTTGATGTGTTCTACCAGTCGAAATTTGAACGCTAACAAGAGAACAACCTTTTAAATTTTTAATTTTTTTGAATGAAGAAATTGAACTTTTTATTTTATTTTTGTTATTTTTGTATACTGGAAGATCAACGGTGATGTTTTTATTAAGGTTACCTTTAAGTATGGCTATATATGTTTTCTTAATATCTCTTTTTTTTAAAAGTTCATTAAAATGTTTTACTGACTGCTTATTTTTTCCAAAGACCAAACAACCTGAAGTGTATTTATCCAGTCTATGACATAGATCTATATTTTCACCATGTATTTCTCTTAGTATGTCTATTATTCCAATGAAGTTTTTAGTTCCACCATGTACCGAAATACCAGGTTTCTTATTAATTATTAAATAATTCTTATCTTCATAAAGTACATTATCCCTAAATTCATTTATTAATTTAGGTTTTATGAATTTTTTATTTTTATTGGATATTTCTAGATTTGGTGGAATGCGAATCAAATCACCTTTTTTAATTTTATAATCAGGTTTAGCCCTTGATGAGTTAACTCTTACTTCACCTTTTCTAATAATTTTATATATTTTACTTTTGGGTATATCTTTTAATATTGAAATCAGATAATTATCCAATCTTCTATCACTATTATCACTATTTACTTCAACAATTTTGACAGACATTGTACAAATCTATAGGATATACATCTAAATAACTAGTAAATCTAGTAAAAATTAACGAAAGATAAATACAACAGTTAAAAATTACAGCTCTCTAAAGAGAGTCAATCATACAAGCAAAAGATATAAGACTTGATGATTAAAGCTAAATACAAGCATACTGCTGAATTATCTTCCTAATTTAGGGAGAAACAATGAAAAGAATACTTATTAACTCATCATACGGTGATGAACTTCGTGTGGCATTGGTTGATGGTGCAAAGTTATACGATTTTGATACTGAGTCACCTGAAAGAACCCTTTTAAAGGGAAGTATATTTAAAGCAACGGTTTCAAGGGTTGAATCAAGTCTTGATGCAGCATTTGTAAATTTTGGATCTGAAAGGCATGGGTTTCTTCCATTAAAAGATCTTTCAAGAGATTATTACAAAAAAGATAAAAATGGTAAGTTTGTATGTACCTTGAAAGAGGGACAAGAAATAATTGTGCAAGTTACAAAAGAAGAACGCGGTTCAAAGGGAGCTGCATTAACAACTCAAATTGGTCTTGCTGGAAGATTTATAGTCTTAATACCAAATTCTACAAGATCTGGTGGAATATCAAGAAGAATTAGTGGTGATGAAAGGGATCAAATCAAAGCTGCATTAGATAAATTAAATATACCAGAAAATATGAGTGCAATCGTACGGACAAATGGATTAGGAAGAAGTGTTGAAGAGCTTAGCCTCGATTTGTCATACTTGCTTGCACTATGGGATGAAATTAATAATACAACACCAAACGCTTCATCACCTTCGTTAATTTTTAGAGATGATAAGTTGATTGTGAGAGTAGTCAGAGACTATTTTAAGGAAGATATCGAAGAAATATTAATAGATGATAAAAATGTATATTCTGAAGCTAAAGAATTCATAGAAGCAGTAATACCTGATCATGCAGAGAAAGTTAAGTTTTATGAAGAGGAAATACCTTTGTTTAATAGATACCAAATTGAATCACAGATTGAATTAGCATTTCAAAGAGAAATATCATTAAATTCAGGTGGTTCAATAGTAATTGATCCAACTGAAGCAATGACAGCTATTGATGTCAATTCTGCAAGATCAACTAAAGGAAAGGATATAGAAGAAACTGCATTTAAAACAAATTTGGAGGCAGCATCTGAAGTTGCAAGGCAGCTTAGGCTTAGGGATGTCGGAGGTTTAGTTGTAATTGATTTCATTGATATGTTGGATGAAGAAAACCAAACCAAAGTAGAAACTGCTTTCAGAAAAGCAGTTTACTCAGATAGAGCTCGTGTCCAGTTTGCAGGCATCTCGAGATTTGGTTTGTTGGAAGTCTCAAGACAAAGACTAAGACCATCTTTAAACGAATCTTATGATATAGAACATGTTTTAGTTAGAGGACCTAGATCTCTAGGACAATCTATATTGAGAATTGTTGGCGAAGATGCAGCTAAAGAAAATACAGGTGAAATACAGGTTTATGTTCCAGCAGATGTTGCTAGCTATCTTTTGAATGAAAAAAGATATGACATTGTAAGTATAGAAAAAACAAATAATATTAAAGTGCTAATTATTGCCGACCCATATAAATCTAGACCTTACTACAAAGTTGTTAGAATAAAAAAATCAGATGTTAAGCACATTAAATCTTACTCTCTAACACCTAATAGTCCTGAGCCAGATACAAATTGGAGAGATAATAAAAATATTTCAACATCAATTAAACCATTGGTGGATGGAGTAAAACCACCAAAAATGCCAAAGAAAAGAAAGGATGGAATAGTTAAGTGGTTAAAAACAATTACAGGTATAGAAGTAGATGATAAAAAAACAACTAAGAAAAAACCAAGGCGTAATGTAAGAAAGAAAAATACAAGTCCACGAAAAAACACTAATCAAAAAAAGGGTTTTCAACCAAAGAAAAAACCTAACAAAAACTTTAAAAATGATAAAAAAGAATTAAAAAAACCACAATCAAAATCTACACCAAAGCCAAGTGCTAAAAAACCTGTTAATAAAAAATCAACTGATGTTAAAAAAAATCAGGCGATGCCAAATAAGAATAAGGTAAAAGTAGAAACTGAAACACCAAAAGCCAAATCTGCAATTAAAGAGATTGTAAAGAAAAAGAAAGTGAAAAAGGAATTACCTTTGAGAGCTAAGAATGATCCTCGACAAAAGAATTAATTAAAATTCCTGAAAGACTTGTAGTTGGCGGAACATAAGGAAGGTTATCAAACCTATACCAATTTGCTTCTGCTATCTCATTTTTATCTAAAATAAGTTCACCAGATTCATATTCACATGAAAAACCTAACATTAATTGTGATGGAAATGGCCATGGTTGACTTCCGTGGTATTTAATATTTTTAACATGTAAATTTACTTCTTCTAAAACCTCACGTTTTACTGTTTCTTCAGCTGACTCAGACACTTCTACAAACCCAGCAAGAATACTAAAGAGACCCTCTGGAAATAAATTATTTCTTGCAAGTAATATTTCATCACCCCTAGTTACCATAGCCAAAACACAAGGTGAAATTTGAGGATAAATCATTGAAGAAGTTCCAGGAGAATATAATGCCTCTTCTTTACTATCAAATTCATTAAGCTCTCCAGTATATCCGGAATATTTATTACTTTTGATCCAATGTAGTAATTGATTTGCCCTTCCCATCAAAACAATATCATCAGGATTTGAAATTGCTAAAAGGTGCCTAGTGTCATATTCAACTATATTCTCATAGCCTACATTTATATCTTCGCTTAAGTCTGAAATATCTACAGCATAAATTTTACTTTTATTATTTTCAGCTATTCCAACATATATAGAATTATCAAGATCAATATTTAAGAAATTACTATTTAATAAAAATGTTTTTAAATTTGGTTCATATAAAATTTTTTGATCTTTAAAAATAATAAACTCATTGCTATCTTTTGTATTTATTTGTAAAAATCTTTTAAATTGCATCATTATTCAGTTTAAAATAGTTGCTATGCTAAGTGAAATTCAAAAACTCTTTTTAGGGAATGCTCCAAAGTGGTATAAGTCTACCATAATAGTGTTTCTTGTAATTAATCCAATATTATTACTAGTTCTAAATTCAATTGGTTTAGATGGAAACTTTATAATAGGTTGGGTTTTTTTACTTGAATTTATTTTTACACTTGCATTAGCTCTTAAGTGCTACCCATTACAACCAGGTGGTTTGCTTGCACTTCAAGCAATAATTATGGGCTTAACCTCTACAAAATCAGTTTTTCATGAGATTGAAAATAATCTAGAAGTCATTCTCTTGCTAGTCTTCATGGTAGCAGGTATCTACTTTATGAAAAACTTGATGCTAACCATTTTTACGAAATTGCTATTAAATGTGAGATCTAAAACCTTATTATCATTATTGTTTTGTATTTCAGCAGCAGTGCTTTCAGCTTTTCTTGATGCTTTAACAGTAACAGCTGTATTAATTGGAGTTACTATTGGCTTTTACAGAATCTATCATGTGGTAGCGTCAGGAGGAACTTTTACCAATGAAAGTCATGACTATCATAATGACAGCCGTCTATCTGATGAAAAATTACAAGAACTTGAAAGTTTTAAAGGATTCTTAAGAGATCTAGTAATGCATGGTGCTGTTGGAACAGCCCTAGGTGGGGTTTGTACTATCGTAGGAGAGCCACAAAATTTATTAATTGCTTCAATTGCTGGTTGGGAATTTGTTGAATTCTTTATTAGGATGGCTCCAATTACAATGCCTGTTTTTGTAGCTGGAATATTTACATGCTTTATTATAGAAAGGTTTAAAATTGCTGGCTTTGGAAATCAGCTTCCTGAAAATATTAAATCTATTTTTAATGATTATGCGGTCTATAGAAATGAAAATATTACACCTCAGGATAAGGCTGAACTATTAATAGAATCTCTAGTTGCTATCTTCTTAGTAATTGCGCTAGCTTTTCATCTTGCTGCTGTTGGTCTTATTGGACTTAGTGTGATAATTCTTCTAACAGCATTCAAAGGTATTACTGAAGAACACAAACTTGGCGAAGCTTTTCACGAAGCACTACCATTCACAGCATTACTAGCTGTATTCTTTGCGATTGTGAGTGTAATTCATGATCAACATCTATTTTCACCAGTAATAAACTATGTTTTAGCTCAAGATCCCTCAACTCAGCCTTCGTTATTTTTTGTAGCAAACGGATTTCTATCCGCTATAAGTGATAATGTTTTTGTTGCAACAATATACATAAATGAAGTTAAAGCAGCTTACGATAGTGGAGCTATAACACTTGATCAATTTAACAATTTGGCTATTGCTATTAATACAGGTACAAATCTTCCAAGTGTTGCCACACCAAATGGCCAAGCAGCGTTTTTATTTTTACTTACCTCATCTCTAGCACCTTTAATAAGCCTGTCCTACATGAGAATGGTATATATGGCACTACCTTATACAATAGTGCTATCTATTGTTGGTTATATTTGCATAAATCTATTCTTATAATTC
>CERV01024043.1_pt1 | contig 13599 bp, 12 predicted proteins | sample 530871 | NCBI WGS metagenome assembly CERV01 (sample SAMEA2621045, study PRJEB7988) | marine metagenome | biome: marine biome (ENVO:00000447); feature: deep chlorophyll maximum layer (ENVO:xxxxxxxx); material: "saline water (ENVO:00002010), including plankton (ENVO:xxxxxxxx)" | depth 50 m
ATGCAAGATTTTAGCAGCTTCCAAAGACTCCCATACAAGATGGCCAGTAGCAACTATAGTTACATCTTTTCCTTCTGTAAGTTTGACTCCTTTTCCTATTATAAATTCTTGAGTTGGCTCTGTAAATACTGGAACTTTTGGCCTTCCAAATCTTAAATATACTGGTCCTTTATGTTTAGCAATTGCTATAGTTGCAGCTTTTGTTTGATTATAATCACATGTATTTATTACGGTCATACCCGGAAGCATTTTCATCATTCCAATATCTTCAAGTATTTGATGAGTTGCTCCATCTTCACCAAGTGTAATACCTGCATGTGAAGCGCAAATTTTTACATTTTTACCCGAGTATGCAATTGATTGTCTAATTTGATCATAAACTCTCCCAGTTGAAAAATTTGCAAATGTTCCTGTAAAAGGAATTTTTCCTCCAATTGTTAACCCTGCAGCGATACCCATCATGTTAGCTTCCGCAATTCCAACTTGAAAAAATCTTTCAGGGTGATTTTTTTTAAACTCATTCATTTTTAATGAACCTGTTAAGTCAGCACACAAAGCAACTACATTTTCATTTTTCAGTCCTAACTCTGTTAGACCATCTCCAAAACCACTTCGAGTGTCCTTTTTTTCTGAATAAGTATAATTCTTCATATTAATAATCTCCTAATGTTACTGGATTTTGTTTTAATCCGATTTCTAATTGTTCATCATTTGGTGCTTTTCCATGCCATTCATGAGTATGCATCATAAAATCTACTCCATTTCCCATTATTGTTTTTAAAAGAATACATATTGGTTTCTTATTATTGCATTTGTTTTTTGCAGACTTTAATATTCCTTTAATTTGTTCAATATCGTTTCCATTTTCACATTCTAAAACTTCCCATCCAAAAGCTTCAAATTTACTTTTAATATTTCCTAGGTTTAATACATCATTTGTGGATCCGTCTATTTGTTGCCCATTTAAATCAATTGTTGCAATTAGATTATCTACTTTGTTAGATGCGGCATACATGATTGCTTCCCAGTTTTGTCCTTCCTGAAGTTCACCGTCACCCATTAGACAATAAACCAAATTACTGTCATTGTTAATTTTCTTACTCAAAGCTGCACCTATTGCAACAGAAAGTCCTTGACCTAAAGATCCGGACGCAATACGAACACCAGGAAGTCCTTCATGTGTAGTTGGATGTCCTTGTAGCCTCGAATCGATTAACCTGAAAGTGTTTAATTCATCTACGTTAAAATAACCACATCTAGCTAAGACGCTATAAAAAACAGGTGATATATGTCCATTACTTAAAAAAAACAAGTCTTCATTATAACCGTCCATAGAAAATTTTTCATTTCTATTCATTTGAGAATGAAAAAGTGTTACCATAAATTCAGCACATCCAAGTGAACCACCCGGATGACCTGAATTAACTTTATGAACCATTCTTAATATATCTCTTCTGGTTTGTGTAGTGATTTTTTCTAAGGTATTGGTATCTGTCATTTTAGATTAATTAAGTCCAATTGCAAGTTAATTTAATGCGATTCATTTTAGAAATAATTATATAGCCATTTATTAACAATTACACTTTTTTAGTAACAAGAATTATTTATGGCTTTATCTTAATTATATTTGCCATTATATGATGCCAATATTTACTTTAGATCATCAAGACAATTCTACAAAAGCCAGGGCAGGAAAAATCATAACTGACCATGGTGAAATAAAAACACCTGTTTTTATGCCTGTTGGTACACAAGGAACAGTAAAAGGTCTGCATCAAAGTGAGTTAGAGAATGAAGTTAAGGCAGATATCATTTTGGGTAATACATATCATTTATATTTGAAGCCTGGTATTGAAATAATCGAAAAAGCAGGAGGTATTCATAAATTTATAAATTGGAAAAAAAATATATTAACCGATTCGGGTGGATATCAAGTGTATTCACTTTCATCAAATAGAAAGATTAGCGAAGAAGGTGTTCAATTTAAAAGTCATATTGACGGTAGTAAGCATTTCTTTTCGCCTGAAAATGCTATTGATATTCAAAGGTCTATAGGAGCAGATATCATTATGGCTTTTGACGAATGCCCTCCATATCCTTGTGATTATAGTTATGCAAAAAATTCTATGCACCTCACACACAGATGGCTTGATCGTTGTGTAGATAGATTTAATAATACTCAACCTTTATATAATTATGAGCAGTTATTTTTTCCTATACTACAAGGAAGTACTTATAAAGATTTAAGAAAACAATCGGCAGAATATATTTCTTCAAAAAATTGTTTTGGAAATGCAATTGGTGGTCTTTCGGTAGGTGAGCCCCATGATGAGATGTATGAAATGACTGAGATAGTATGTGATATTTTACCAAACGAAAAACCAAGGTATTTAATGGGTGTAGGTACACCAGCAAACTTGCTTGAAAACATTGCATTAGGTATAGACATGTTTGATTGTGTGATGCCAACAAGAAATGGCCGTAATGGTATGTTATTTACATCTGAAGGTGTGATTAATATAAAAAATAAAAAATGGGAGTTTGATTACTCATTAATTGATGTTAACGGTACCACTTGGGTGGATAAAACATATTCTAAATCTTATTTAAGACATCTTTTTTCGGTTAACGAAATGTTGGGTAGACAAATTGCCTCAATTCATAACTTAGGGTTTTATTGTAATTTAATGAATAATGCGAGAGAGAGAATAATTCAAGGAGATTTTATAAATTGGAAAAATAAAATGGTAAAAAAATTAATTAATAGATTGTAGTTGAATAAGATTGATAAATACATACTCAAAAAGTTTCTTGTAACTTATATTTTAATTCAGGCATTATTTGTTCCAATTGCAATTGTTGTAAATCTTGCCGATAATATTGATAAGTTATTAGCTAAAAAAGTACCCTTAAATGAAATCTTAGAGCATTATTATAATTTTAGTATTTATTTTTCTTCTAGTTTACTCCCTTTATTTTTATTTCTTGCGATTACTTGGTTTACTTCTAAGTTGTCATCAAATTCAGAAATAATTGCGTTATATTCTTCAGGTGTTTCTATTAGAAGGATACTAAAACCTTATATGTTTGGTTCACTTATTATTGCTTTGTTTTCATTGTTAACAGGAATGTTTATAGTCCCAGAATCCACAAAAAAATATAATGACTTCTCTTATAAATATTTAAAAGGTAACCGAAAGGCTGTCGATAACAAAAATATATTTAGGAAAATTAATGAAAATGAATATATTTTTTTAACCCAGTTTAATCAAAAAAATAAAGTTGGTACAAATTTTACATTAGAGAATTTTATAGGTGAAAAATTAAATTTTAAGATTAGTTCTACTAGTATTAGATATATTCCTGATATTGAAAAATTTAGACTGAATAATTACACAAGAAGAACTGTAACGGATTCCATTGATATAATTGAAAATAGAAGAACATTTGATACAATATTTTCATTCAAAGTAGATGATTTAACCCCTCTCAATTATGTTGCGGAGTCACTTAATTATAATGAGCTAATTAATTTTATTGCAATTGAAAAAAGCAGAGGTTCTACTAATATTGAAAGATATCTCGTAGTTAAATATAAAAAATGGAGTATACCCTTTTCAATTTTTATTTTGACATTAATTGGTTTTTCTGTATCCGCAGAGAAAAGAAGAGGGGGTACTGGAGTTAATTTAGCATTTGGAATTTGTGTGGCGATGATTTATGTATTTTTTGATAAGATATTTGGAGTACTAGCTCAACAATCTGAGTTATCTCCTCTTATTGCAGTATGGCTTCCAAATATTTTATTTGGAATTTTAGCAATCTATTTAGTTTCAAATGCAAAAAAATAATTCAATACACTTTATTCACCTCCATTTTTTAGTATTTATTGCTGGCTTTACAGCAATTCTTGGAGAATTAATAGTTAATCCCTCAGAAATAATTGTATGGCATAGGATGTTAATAGCCTCGATTTTAACTGCATTTTTTATGTTAATCACTAAAAGAAGTTTTAAAATAAATCTAAAATTGCTTTTAAAATATTCAGTTTTAGGCCTTATAATAGCTTTACATTGGATTACTTTTTTTGAGGCTATTGAACAATCTAATATTTCATTAACATTGGCTATGTTTTCTACGGCAGCATTTTTTACTTCAATATTAGAACCTCTTTTATTCAAGAGAAAAGTAATTATTTATGAGGTTGTTTTGGGTTTTGTAGTTATTGCTGGGGTATCAATTATATTTAACGCTGAATTTAAATATTTATATGGAATTATTTTGGGAATTTTTTCGGCTCTGTTTGCTTCATTATTTTCAGTATTAAACGGTATTATGATTAAAAATGATAATGCTATAAAGATATCTTTTTACGAATTTATTTCAGGAGTTATTTTTATTACAATTTATATTTTTTTCTCATCTGATTTATCTGATTTATACATTGATGATTTTCTCTCTTTAAACTATTTATATATATTTTTACTAGGAACTATTTGCACCGCATATGCCTTTATTGCTTCGGTCTATCTTTTAAAATTTATATCACCATATTCGGTAGTTCTGACCTATAATCTTGAACCTATATATGGAATTATTCTAGCTTTAATATTTTTTGGTAATGCTGAAAAAATGAGCTTTTCATTTTATTTAGGTTTATTTTTAATTTTAGCATCTGTTATTATAAATATGTATGTAAAAAAAATAAATAATAACGATTAATAAATTCTAACTTTTTTATCTTTATAATAAATATTTTAGTATGAATTACCTGGATTTTGAAGAACCTATTAAAGAACTTGATAAACAGCTTGCTGAGTGTCTTGAGTTGGGTCAAAAATCTGATATTGATGTCACTGAAACATCTAATAAAATTCGCCTAAAATTAAAGGAGACTATCAAAGATATATATGGAAACTTAACTCCTTGGCAAAAAGTTCAGATTTCTAGACATCCAGATCGCCCTTACACCTTAGACTATATTGATAATATTCTTGGTAATACTTTTTTAGAATTACATGGGGATAGAAACTTTAAAGATGATAAAGCTATGGTAGGTGGGTTAGGAAAAATTGAGGATCAGACTTTTATGTTTATTGGACAGCAAAAAGGTCACAATACCAAAGATAGACAGTATAGGAATTTTGGAATGGCAAACCCTGAAGGTTATAGAAAGGCTTTTAGGTTAATGAAAATGGCTGAGAAATTCAATATTCCTGTAGTTACACTTATTGATACTCCCGGTGCATATCCTGGATTAGAAGCTGAAGAAAGAGGTCAAGGTGAAGCAATTGCAAGAAATATTTTAGAAATGACTAGGTTGAAAGTTCCAATTATCACTGTAATCATTGGAGAAGGAGCGTCAGGTGGAGCATTAGGGATTGGTGTAGGTGATAAAGTTTTGATGTTAGAAAATACTTGGTATTCTGTAATTTCACCAGAATCTTGTTCATCAATTTTATGGAGAAGTTGGGAATATAAGGAAGTAGCAGCTTCAGCCTTGAAGCTTACTGCAAAAGATATGAAAAAAATGAGTCTTGTAGATAAGGTTATTAAAGAACCTGAGGGTGGTGCTCATAGAAATAAGGAAAAGACTTTTGAGATAGTAAGATCTAATATATTATCATCCTATAACGATTTAAAAAATCTTAAATCTGATAAATTAGTTTCAACGAGAATGGATAAATACTCTAAAATGGGTGTTTATTCATCTTAATTTACCTCTATTAACATTTTTACTTAGTTTATTAACATATTCTATGTTGATTACTAAAAAACATAAATCTTGTTAATCAATCTTAATTAATTAATTTAGTTAACTATGAAACAATCTGCATCTTTCCAGGGTTTAAATATTGACAAAAACTCTATTATTAATCTTGAAAAAGGTAAACTTCCACCTCAAGCTATTGAGTTAGAAGAAGTAGTCTTGGGTGCTATGATGATTGATAAGAAAGGTGTTGATGAAGTGATAGATATATTAACTGCTGAAGCTTTTTATAAAGAGACAAACCAATTAATTTTTGAATCAATTTTTAAGCTATTTCAAAAAAGTGAACCAATTGATTTATTAACCGTTTCTAATCAGTTAAAAAAAGATGAAAATCATGAAAGAGTAGGAGGGGATTTTTATTTGATTTCCCTAACTCAAAAGGTGTCATCTTCAGCACATATTGAATTTCACGCTAGAATTATTCTCCAAAAGTATATTCAGCGAAGTCTTATTAAAATATCAAATGAAATTATTACTGATTCGTATGATGAGTCTAAGGATGTTTTTGATTTACTTGATAATGCGGAATCAAAATTATATGACGTTACACAAGGTAATATAAAAAAATCATCAGAATCTGCTCAAACATTAGTTATTCAGGCAAAAAATAAAATCGAGGCCGTTTCCAATAAAGAGGGATTAAGTGGGGTAGCTTCAGGGTTTAATAAGATTGATAAACTTACTGCTGGTTGGCAAGAAAGTGATTTGGTTATTATTGCTGCAAGACCTGGTATGGGTAAAACTGCATTATCCTTATCTATGGCAAGTAATATTGCTATAAATGGTAAAATACCACTTGCTTTTTTCTCCCTTGAAATGTCATCAATTCAGCTAATAACAAGGATGATTTCATCTGAAACTGGTTTAGATGCAAATAAGTTAAGAACTGGAAAGTTAGAAAAACACGAATGGGAACAGTTAAATGTAAGAGTTAAAAATTTAGAAAATGCTCCTTTATATATAGATGATACTCCTTCACTTTCTATTTTTGATCTTAGAGCAAAGGCTCGAAGACTTGTTTCACAAAAAGGAGTAAAAATTATAATCGTTGATTATCTGCAATTAATGACAGCAGGTGCAAATATTAAAACTGGAAATAGAGAACAAGAAATATCTACAATTTCTAGAAATTTAAAGGCTTTAGCTAAAGAATTAAAGATTCCCGTTATAGCTCTCTCACAACTTTCAAGAATGGTTGAAGGAAGAACATCAAAGCGTCCTTTATTATCTGATTTAAGAGAGTCAGGGGCTATTGAGCAAGATGCTGATATTGTATCATTTATATACAGACCTGAATATTATAAAATCGATCAATGGGATGATAATGAAAGATCTTCTACAGAGGGAGAAGCAGAGTTTATTGTGTCAAAACACAGAAATGGAGGTTTAGGAAATATTAGATTAAGATTTATTTCACAACTAGCTAAATTTGAAGATATAGAACACTATGATTCTCCTTATGAATTTCATTCAAAGATGAATGCAGCTGCTAATGATGATACATTTAAATCTGACCCGGATAATATAAATCAATCAGATGAGGAAAGTGATTTACCTTTCTAAAATTATTGAACTTTATCTACAATTTCTTTAAATCCTTCAGGATTATTTACAGCTAAGTCAGCTAAAACCTTTCTGTTTATATCAATATTATTTGATTTTAGTTTATTGATTAATTGCGAATAGGTTAGTCCGTGAAGTCTTGCGGCAGCATTAATTCTCATAATCCAAAGAGCTCTGAAATTTCTTTTTTTAGCTCTTCTGTCTCTGTAAGCATATTGTAAACCTTTTTCTACTGCATTTTTAGCTACAGTCCAAACATTTTTTCTTCTTCCAAAGTAACCTTTTGCTTGTTTAAGTACTTTTTTTCTCCTTGCTCTTTTAGCAACTGAATTTACTGATCTTGGCATAATTTATAATTTTAAATTAGGTGGTAAAATATTTACTCTTTTTTAACCTAGATTTATGGGGTATATATCCCTTATTTTAATCTTAATTGTTGTTTTATACTATTCATATCACTATCGTGAACCAAACCTGAATGAGTCAATGCTAATTTTCTCTTTTTTGACTTTTTAGTAAGGATATGATTTTTGAAAGCATGCTTTCTCTTAATTTTCCCTGTTCCAGTAACTTTGAATCTTTTCTTTGCACTGGATTTAGTTTTCATTTTTGGCATAATTATTTAGTTTTTTTTTGGTGACATAATCATTATCATTTTCTTGCTTTCAAGTTTTGGAAGTTGTTCAACTTTCCCTAGTTCTTCTAAATCTTGAGCTAATTTTAATAATAATATTTCACCTTGGTCTTTATAAATGATTGATCTTCCTTTGAAAAAAACAAAAGCTTTGAGTTTTGCCCCATCCTTTAAAAATTTTTCAGCATGTTTCTTTTTAAAAGCATAATCATGTTCATCAGTTTGAGGTCCAAATCTTATTTCTTTAACAATTACTTTTGTTGCCTTAGATTTAAGTTGTTTATCTCTCTTTTTCTGCTCATAAAGAAACTTTTTATAGTCCATTATTTTGCATACTGGAGGAACTGCATTTGGAGAAATTTGAACTAAATCTAACTCTAGTTCGTTTGATTTCGAAAGGGCTCTTTGAATTGGATATACTCCAATTTCAACATTGTCACCAACTAATCTTACTTCAGAAGCGGTTATTTCACCGTTAATTTTATGTGGATTAGTCTTTATAACCCTCCATGGTCTTCTTCCTCTACCTGTTCTTCTAATTGCTATAATTAATTATTTTAATTAAACTTAAATTTTTGTTTTTTCTTCTATGATTTTAACAAAATCTTCAACTTTCATTGCTCCATAATCATGACCTCCATGACTTCTTACGGAAATTAAATTTTGACCTGATTCTTTTTCTCCAATCACTATCATGAATGGAATTTTTTGAATTTCAGCATCTCTAATTTTTCTACCTATAGTCTCACTTCTGTTATCAATCAGGCCGCGAATTTCGTTATTTTCTAACAAATTTAAAACATTTTTGCAGTATTTTTCATGCTTTTCACTTATTGGAAGTATAATGAATTGACTTGGAGTAAGCCATAATGGTAAATTTCCAGCAGTATTTTCAAGTAAAATTGCAATAAATCTTTCCAAGCTTCCAAATGGTGCTCTGTGGATCATTACTGGTCTTTTAGATTGATTATTATTGTCTATATATGTTAAGTCAAACCTCTCAGGTAAATTATAATCTACCTGTATAGTTCCTAGCTGCCATTTTCTTCCTAATGCATCATTAACCATAAAATCTAGCTTGGGTCCATAAAAAGCTGCTTCACCTTCCTCGATAGTATGCTTTAATTTTTTATCTTTAACCGCTTTTATAATAGCTTTTTCTGACTTTTCCCAAGCAACAGCATCACCTATATATTTTTCTTGATTATTAGCATCTCTTATTGAGATTTGTACACTAAAATCATTTAATTCAAGTGTTTTAAAAACATGTAGTGTTAGGTCTATTACATTTTTAAACTCACTATCAAGTTGATCTTCTGTACAAAATATATGTGCATCATCCTGTGTAAAACCCCTTACTCTTGTTAGTCCATGAAGTTCACCGCTTTGCTCATATCTATATACTGTGCCAAATTCAGCATATCTAACAGGCAAATCCTTATAGCTAAATTTTTGTGAATTATATATTTCACAATGATGTGGGCAGTTCATTGGTTTTAGATAAAACTCTTCATTTTCTTTTGGAGTTTTAATTGGTTGAAAAGTGTCTTCACCATATTTATCGTAATGACCTGATGTTACATATAGCTCTTTATTACCAATATGAGGTGTCATCACCATTTGATAACCAGCCTTTTTTTGAGCTTTTCTTAGAAAATTTTCAAGCCTATACCTTAAATCAACTCCTTTAGGAAGCCAAAGAGGTAGTCCTAATCCAACTTTATTAGAAAATGAAAATAGTTTTAAGTTTTTTCCTATTTTTCTATGATCTCTAAGTTTTGCTTGTTCAATATTCTGTAAATACTCTTTAAGAAGTTTTTGTTTAGGAAAAGAAATTCCATAAACTCTAGTTAACTGTTTGTTGTTTTGATCAGCTCTCCAAAAAGCACCTGAAATATTTAGAATTTTTACAGCCTTTATTAATGAGGTGTTTGGAATATGACCGCCTTTACACAGATCTGTGAAATTAGAATGATCACAAAATGTTATTTCACCATCTTTTAAGTCTTTTATCAATTCTAATTTATAAGGATTCTTTTCATTCTTATAAAATTCAACAGCATTCTTTTTTGAACTAGATCTTATTTTAAAATCGTGTTTTTCTCTACATATTTCAAGAATTCTATTTTCAATATTTGAAAAATCTGATTCTGAAATTTTATGATCTTCCAAGTCGATATCGTAATAAAAACCATTAGTGATTGCAGGACCAATCGTTAATTTTATACCTGGAAATAATTCACTTATTGCTTGAGCCATGACATGTGAAGAAGAATGCCAAAAAGCTTTTTTACCCTCGTCATCATCCCAAGTGTAAAATTCTATTTTACCATTTTCTGTGATTTCTGAATAATTTTCTAAAGTTCTTCCGTTAAAACTAGCAGAAATAACATTTCTTGCTAAACCTTCACTTATATCCTTAGCAATTGAAATAACAGAAATTCCCTTGGGATATTCCTTGGTTGAGCCATCTTTTAAAGTAATCTTAATCATTGATGAAAATTAAATGCTAAAATTATGAATCATTTTTTAAATAGTTCGTTTATTGTTCCAAATAATGATATAAATATCATAACTATTGCAACTAAACATACAATAATCCCTAAGATAGTGATTAGATATTTTCCTTTTAAGTTTCCAAAATGTATCAAAATAGGCCCAATAAAAATTGGTATTAATGAAATAACTAGAAGCTTTAAGTAATTTGAAATTCTTTTATTCATTTTTTCTCCTTATGATTTTCGATTGCAATTCTAATATTCTTATATTTTTTAATTAACTCTTCAGCATCTTCTTTTTTAATATTTAGAATTGATTCTAGGATTCTCACAGCCCTATCATAGAGTTTATTATTTGATAATTTCATATCAATCATTTTATTATCTAAAACTCTACCTAGTTTTATCATTACTGATGATGAAATCATATTCAGAATCATTTTTTGAGCTGTTCCAGCCTTCATTCTTGAGCTTCCGGTGATATATTCTGGTCCAACGACGACCTCAATCGGAAAATCTGAATTAAGACTTATTTGAGATTCTTTATTGCAGGTAATACATCCTGTGTTAATACCCATCTTCTTACAATCTGATAATCCGCCTAAAACATATGGTGTTGAGCCAGATGCTGAAATTCCAATTACAATATCTTTTTTACTTACATTGAATTTCATCAAGTCTTTCAATGCATCTTCAGTTGAATCTTCCGCGAATTCTTGAGAATTTCTAATAGCAGCATCTCCTCCAGCAATAATTCCGATAATTTTATCTCCTATTCCAAATGTTGGTAAACATTCTGAAGCATCAACTATACCAAGTCTTCCACTAGTACCCGAACCTATATAAAAAATTCTTCCGTCGGCTAATACTAATTCAACAGCTTTATTTACCAAATTTATAATTTGTGGGAGACATTTATTGACTGATGAAGCAACAGTTGCATCTTCAGAATTAATATCTGATAAAATTTCACGAACTGATTTTAGTTCAAGTTTTGAATATTTTGAGTCTTTTTCTGTAGTTTTTATATCAAAATCTTTTAAATATTATCAATTATACTATTGAATGTTGAAGAAGGCCTCATTACTTCTTTAGTTCTTTCATCATCAGTATTAAAATATCCATTCAGATCAACTTTAGTTCCTTGTACGGAATTAATCTCATCAATAATATTGTTTTCCTTCTCAGATAAAGATTTATAAATATCTTTAAATTGATTTTTTAAATCTAAACAGTCAGTTTGATTAGATAGAAATTCTGCCCAATATAAAGCTAAGTAAAAATGACTTCCTCTATTATCAATTTCTCCAACTTTTCTTGATGGTGATTTACCATTTATAAGAAGTTTTTCTATAGCTTTATTTAAACACTCAGAAAGTTTTAGGGAGTTTCTATTATTTTTACCAATATCTTCCAGAGCAACTGAAATTGCGAGAAATTCGCCAAGAGAATCCCATCTTAAGTGATTTTCTTTTATCAGCTGTTGAACATGTTTTGGTGCAGATCCTCCAGCACCTGTTTCAAAAAGTTTACCCCCGTTCATTAGTGGAACTATAGAAAGCATTTTAGCACTTGTGCCTAATTCTAATATCGGAAATAAATCTGTCAGATAATCTCTTAATACATTTCCAGAAACAGAAATTACATTATTTCCTTTTTTTATTTCTTTTAGTGAAAAAAGAGTTGCTTTATATGGTGAGAGGATTTGTATGTTCAATTCTGAAGTATTAATTTTTCCTAACTCATCTTCAACAACTTTTATTAGTTGCTTATCATGAGATCTATCTTTGTCTAGCCAAAACACCGTCGGAAAACCAGTAGATTTTGCTCTATTTATAGCTAGTTTTATCCAATCTTTAATAGCCTCATTTCTTACTAGACACATTCTCCAAATATCTCCAGTTGAGACTATGTGAGTAAATAAAATTTTACCATCTTTACTTTCAACACATACCTTTCCGTTTTCTTTTATTTCAAAAGTTTTGTCATGTGAACCGTATTCTTCAGCCTTTTTTGCCATAAGACCAACATTTTGAACTGTGCCCATTGTTGCTGGTTCGAATGCGCCATTTTTTTTACAAAAATCTATGGTCGCTTGATAGATAGATGAATAGCTGCTATCAGGTATAATCGCTTTGGTATCTTCTAATTCTCCATTTTTATTCCACATTTTACCAGAGCTTTTTATCATTGCTGGCATAGAAGCGTCAATAATTACATCACTTGGAATATGAAAATTGGTAATATTTTTCTCAGAATCTACCATGGCTAATTTTGGACCATTTTCAAAATCGATATTAATTTCTTTAATCAATGTTTCTTTTTCTTTTTCTGAAATGCTATTTATGTTTTCGTAAAAATTTGATAATCCACTATTGAAGTTTATGTTAATATCGTTCAGTATTTTAGAGTTGTTTGATATAAATCTTTTGAAGAAAACTTTTAGTACGTGTCCAAAAATTATGGGATCACTTACTTTCATCATTGATGCTTTTAGATGTAAAGAGAAAAGAAGATTTTCATTTTTGCATTTTTCAATTTCTTCATTTAAAAATTTATAAAGTTCCTTTATACTTAAATAGCTACAATCAATTATGGCATCTTTGTGTACTGTTATATTTTCTTTAAGAATTGTTTTTTTTCCTTCGTTATTATAATGATATATATTTAATAATTCATGTTTATCACTAGTTAATGAAGTTTCATTATTTCTAAAATCACCTTTCCTCATAGAAGATACATGTGTTTTAGATTTAGAAGACCAAGTACCTAATTTGTGAGGATTAGATTTTATATAATTCTTAATTGCTGGCGGTACTCTTCTGTCAGAGTTTCCTTCTCTAAGAACAGGGTTTACTGCGCTACCCTTTATTTTATCGTATATAGATTTGACTATTAATTCTTTATCATCTGAAGCTTTATCAGGGTAATTAGGGATATTGAATCCTTGATTTTGAAGCTCGTTAATAGCTTTTTTTAATTGTGGTATCGATGCACTTATATTGGGTAGTTTTATGATATTAGCATCTGGGTCTTTAACCAACTTGCTTAAAAACTCTAAATCATTTTCATATTTGGTTTTACTTCCTAAAAAGTCATTGAAAGTAGCTAGAATTCTGGATGAAAGAGAG
>CERV01013650.1_pt1 | contig 13558 bp, 12 predicted proteins | sample 530871 | NCBI WGS metagenome assembly CERV01 (sample SAMEA2621045, study PRJEB7988) | marine metagenome | biome: marine biome (ENVO:00000447); feature: deep chlorophyll maximum layer (ENVO:xxxxxxxx); material: "saline water (ENVO:00002010), including plankton (ENVO:xxxxxxxx)" | depth 50 m
TGCCATTTTCCCTTATGACGATTACCTAAAATATTTACCTATGTACTTACAGCAAGCAGATATGGAAAGTAATGGTAAAAATATATCAAAAGATTCATCAGAAGTAAATTATAATACTGGGCCTATATTATGGGGTGATGTAGGAACAAATGGGCAGCATTCTTTTTTTCAACTTATTCATCAAGGAACAAAAAAAATTCCTTGTGATTTTATTGGCTTTATAAACTCTAATAATGATAAAGGAGAATTACATGAAATATTACTATCTAATATGGTTGGTCAGACTATGGCATTAATGAAAGGAAAAAATATCCTGGAGGTAAAAGAAGAACTTGGAGATGAGAGTAAGTACACTAATTATGAAATTCTTAAAAATTCTAAGGTGTTTAAAGGAAATAAACCATCTAATACATTGCTATTTGATAAACTTACTCCATATAATCTAGGTAGATTGATTGCTATATATGAACATAAAATTTTTGTACAAGGCTCTATATGGAATATAAATAGCTTTGATCAGTGGGGAGTAGAATTAGGCAAGGTGTTATCTGATGAAGTTTATGAAAAAATTAAAAATAAAGATAGGTCTGACATTGATAATTCTACAAGAGGTCAATTAGACTTTATAGAAAAATTTAGGCAATAATATATCCTGCAATATTTCCAGTTAAAAGAGTAGCTAGTGTCGCTGCTAATAATGCTCTTAAACCTAATTTTGATATATCTTCCTGTCTTGAAGGAGCCATGGAACCAATACCTCCTATCTGAATAGCTATAGAACTAAAGTTAGCAAATCCACATAGAGCATAAGTTGAAATCAATATTGATTTTTCAGATAAAAGACCTGCTGATTTCATCTCTGCTAAATTAACATATGCTATAAATTCATTGAGAACAAATTTTTGACCCAAGAGACTACCTACTAAAACAGTTTCATCCCAATTAATTCCTATCATGAAAGCAAATAATCTAAATACTTGGCCTAAAAGAAATTCCATGGATAATTTATTAAACTGCCCATTAGAAGATGCTTTAATCCAATCATTAATTGATGTTATATCTCCAAAAAATTCCAAAAAATAATTAAGCATATAAACTACAGCAAGAAAAGCTAGTAACATAGCTGCAATATTTAAAGCTAATTTTAACCCATCTGAAGCACCTTTTGCCAGGGCATGTATCGCATTTGACCCTAAATCTTCATTTGATAAATCTAAATTATTATTGATACTATTATTCTTATTTTCAGGTTGAAATATCTTAGAAATCACAATTCCAGCTGGTGCATTCATTATTGATGCAGTTAATAAAATTGTAGCAAATTTTAAAGATTCATCAGAATCTGATCCACCTAATAAAGCAACATATGCGGCAAAAACACCACCAGCTATAGTTGCCATCCCACCAGTCATCAAACACATTAATTCTGATTTTGTCATATTTTTAATGTATGGTTTAACTAATAAAGGAGCCTCAGTCTGACCTAAAAAAATATTTCCAGCAGCAGATAATGATTCAGCTCCTGAGAGTTTCATTGTCTTAGACATTATCCATGCAATAGATTTGACAATAATTTGGAGAAATCCCATATAATATAAAAATGCACTTATTGCTGAAAACAATATCACAACAGGTAATGCTGAAAAAGCAAATCCATTAAAAGATGCGTCTGGAAATAGAAATAGAGTACCCTCTTTAGAAAAACCAATTAATAAAACAAAAAACTTACTAATACCACTAAATATAGATTCGACAAAAGGTACATTAGTAATTAAAATTGCAAAAATTAACTGCAAAACAATTCCTGAAAGAACTAGTCTCCAATTAATACTTTTTTTATCAGATGATAATAGGTAGGCAATAGAAATAATAAAAATAAAGCCAATTACAAACCTAATTAAATCCATTAGTTTCTTCTTTTAATTTCATCCCTAACTCTTGCTGCAAATTCATAGTTCTCTTCAGCAATTGAATTAGTTAATTTTTTATTAAGTTCTTTAATAGAAAAATCTTTAAGGGTTTTTACTTTTCCTTCATCATTAACTTTTTTATCTACCTCAGCCTCATCAAAAATTATTCCAGCCTCATCTAATACCCTTTCATCAACGTATATATTTGCTTTATATCTTATAGCAATTGCAATAGCATCAGAAGGTCTTGCATCGATACTGTGTTTTTTAGTAGAATCTGATATAATTATTTTAGAGAAAAATACTCCGTCTTTAATATCAGTGATAAGAACTTCATTAACCACAAAGTTTATTTTTTTCAGAAAAGATTTAAAAAGATCATGAGTCATTGGTCTATTTGGAACTATTTTTTCTATTTCCATTGCAATTGACTGAGCTTCAAACATTCCAATTATTATAGGTAATCTTCTATCGCCTTTATTTTCTTTTAATACTAAAGCAAAAGATCCAGTTTGTGAATCGACACTAGATGATAAACCCAAAATATCTAACTTAACTTTTTTCATTCTAACCTAGAGAATTTAAGATTTTAGGTACTACATCAAAAGCATCACCAACTATACCATAATCAGCGGCTTTAAAAAAAGGTGCTTCAGGATCATTATTTATTACTATAATGGTTTTTGATGAATTAACACCTGCTAAATGTTGAATAGCCCCTGAAATTCCAATTGCAAAATAAATTTTAGGGGATATTTTTAAACCAGTTTGTCCCACGTGCTCATGATGAGGTCTCCAGCCAGCATCAGAAACTGGTTTACTACATGCAGTGGCCGCATTTAATTTTTTTGCGAGATCTTCTATCATTTGCCAATTTTCTGGACCTTTTAGTCCCCTACCAGCAGAGATAACTACATCAGCATCATTTAGAGAGATATCTTCCTCAATAAATTTTTGTTCTAATATCTCAAAACTTTTATTTTCAGTAGTCTTAAAATCAACTTTTATTATATCAACTTTTTTATCAAAATCTTGTGACTCAACAATATTTTTATTCAACAAGTAAATACATGAATCATTATCATTAACCATGTGAGACTCTGCTTTTCCAGTAAAAATAGAAGATGAAATTTTACCATTCTTCTCTATTCTTAATACATTAGAAGCAATAGGAAAATTTAACTTAGTTGAAATTTTTGAAGATAATTCTTTAAAAGTATTTGAACTTGGAGAGAAAATAGTTTTAATACCATTATTATTAATTACTTCTTCAATAGCAGAATAGTTATTGAAATCATCTATCACAAATATTTTATCAAAACCTTTACTGCCTAATGATGAAATATAAGTTTCATCATCATTTGAAGTAATTCCATAAACCTCATTTTTCAATTCATTTGCTATAGTTGCAGCTTGAGAAGATGACTCACTTATTAAATTCTTATTAAATTCTATAAAAACTAAAGCTGACATTATAAATTTTTAAGTTTTAATTCATCAATCAGTAACTCTAAATTATCCTTATCAATATATTTTATCTCCTCTTTTTCTGGAGGAAGTGTAAACTTATCTAGCTTTAAAGATGCTTTAACTTCAATAGGTTCAATAATAGATAACTCCTTTGATCTAGCATTCATTATACCCCTCATATTTGGAATTTTCCATTCTGCAATAGGTTCCTGGCAACCTAATATTAAAGGAAGATTTGCTTTTATTTTCTCAATACCTGATTCAGTCTCTCTCTTAATTATCACACTTTTATCATTCTCAATATCTAAATATGTAACAGGGTTAAAAGTCTGAATATTAAGTATAGAACCAGATAAATAATGAACTAATCCTGAATTGTAGTCAATTGATTCTTTACCCATTAAAATCAAATCAAAATTATTTTTTTTGATGAAGCTAGCAATATTATTTGCTACAAAATTTGAGTCAATAGGTTCTGAATTTATTCTATATGCCCTATCAGCACCAATAGCTAACCCTTTCCTTAACAATGGATCATTTTCTGAAAGACCAACATTAAGTAGGCTTATATCAATTTCAGAGTTTTTTTCTTTCAACTCAACAGCCCTAGCTAGTGCATAATCTTCATATGGGCCAATAATAAACTGAACATTTTCAGAATTAAATTTATTTTTATCAGTAAAAGAAATTTTTGATGTAGTATCTGGAACACAAGAAATACAAACTAAAATTTTCATATATCAGAATGGGTCACTTTTATTTTGATCAAAACCACTATTAGCTTTGCTTTGAAATTTATTAGTTTCATTACCATCTAATGAGGACATATCAGCAAACTTCGCAAATCTTTCAATGAATTTAAGTTTTACTTTTCCGGTTGGTCCATTCCTGTTTTTTCTTAATAATATTTCCGCAACTCCTGCAGTTAAATTACCATCTTCATCTTCAGTTATATCATATCTATCTGCTCTATATATAAATAACACCATATCTGCATCTTGCTCTATTGAACCAGACTCACGAAGATCTGATAATACGGGCCTCTTATCTCCTCCCCTAGTCTCTACAGCTCTACTTAATTGAGATAATGCCAAAACTGGAACATTAAGTTCTTTAGCAATTGCTTTTAAAGACCTAGAAATTGATGCAATCTCTTGCTCTCTATTTCCTGATGACTTCCCATATTCACCAGTCATTAGCTGAAGATAATCAACAATTATACACTGAATATCATGCTGAGACTTTAATCTCCTTGATTTCGCCCTTAATTCCAAAATACTAAGAGCTGGGGTGTCATCAATAAATATTTTAGCATTATTTAGTTGATCAGTCTTATGTAATAGCTGCTGCCACTCATAATCTTTTAAGTTACCTTTCCTTATTTTGTCACTGTCTAACTCTGCTTCTGATGAAATTAATCTATTAACTATCTGAAGTGAAGACATTTCTAAAGAAAAAATAGCTATCGGTTTTTCATGATCAATTGATGCATTTCTCATCATTGAAAGAACAAAAGCTGTCTTACCCATGGAAGGCCTCCCAGCAATTATCACTAAGTCCGATGGTTGCCAACCAGATGTAATATTATCTAAATCAATAAAACCAGATGGAACACCAGTAATACCATCTTTTCTGGATTTTTTAGATTCTAATTCATCTATAGCTTCTTTCATTATTCCTTTAACTTGTGAATAATTTTTCTTAATATGAGACTCTGAAATATCAAAAAGTGATTGTTCAGTATGATCTAGAAGGTCAAATACATCAGTTGTATCCTCATATGCTTCTTTTTGAATTTCTCCAGAAACTTCAATTAATTGTCTTTTAATAGATTGTTCTAATATAATCCTTGCATGGTATTCTATATTAGATGCAGAATTAACTCTGGTAGTTAGTTGAGTAACATAATATGCACCACCAACAAAATCTAACTTTCCATTTTTCTTTAATTGTGTAGTTACCGTTAGGAGATCAATAGGCTCAGAATTATTAAATAAATCAATTATTGACTGATATATTTCTTTGTTAGCATCTTTATAAAAATTATCAGGTTTTAAAATATCTATAACATCAGTCAGAGCATTTTTTTCTAACATTAAAGCACCTAGTACAGATTCTTCAAGATCTAGAGCTTGAGGTGGTAATTTTCCAAGATCAAAATCCTTTCCAAGAGAGACGCTTCCTCTTGTACTTCTAGATATAAAACTTTTATTTTCTTTCACTAAAAAATATTTGGACAAACCTATAAAAAAATTAAATGTTCAACGGACAAATAACTCTTTACTTTTCCATATGTTATCAACAAAATAAAGTTATTGAAATTAAATTGTTCTGAGTTTTAAATATTCATATTTTTGACAATTATGCAAGGACTAGAAAAAAAAAATATTCATATTATTTCTATAGGTGGTAGTATAATGCATGATCTAGCAATTAATTTAAAAAAAAGTGGAAATAATATTTCAGGAAGTGATGATATAATATATAACCCTTCTAAATCTAGACTTAAAAAAAATGGGATTCTACCAAAAAAAATAGGTTACTTCAAGAATAATATAAATAATAAAATAGATTTAGTTATAACAGGAATGCATACAAAAAAAAATAATATAGAATTAATTGAAGCTCAAAAAAAAGGAATTCCTATAAACTCTTATCCTGAATATATTAGAAAATTAGCTGAAAACAAACATAGAGTCGTGATAGCAGGGAGTCATGGGAAAACAACAGTTACATCAATAGTAATGCATGTACTTAAATGTAATAAAGTTGAATTCGATTATCTAATAGGTGCAAAAGTTAAAGGATTTGAAAGTAATATTAAAATATCAGATTCTCCAATAATTGTAATTGAGGGAGACGAATATTTAACTAGTCCAATCGATAAAGTACCAAAATTTTTAAAATATAATCATCATCTTTTACTTTTAAATGGAATTGAATGGGATCATTATAATGTTTATAAAAGTTATAAAAAATATGTAAAAGAGTTTAAAAAACTAGTAAATATGACTCCAAAAGGTGGTGAAATTATTTATTTTGATGGTGATAAAGAAATAAGCAAAATTATTGAAGGATATAAAGATGAAAATACAACTCTTATATCATTTACTCATGAAAATTTTAAAGTAAATAAAAATGAAACAGTAATTATTGACGACAATAATAAACTAATTAAGCTAAAAATTTTTGGTAAACATAATATGCAAAATTTGGCTGGGGCAAAAATTGTTTGTGAGAAATTAGGAATAAAAAACAAACACTTCTACAAGTCTATTCAGACATATGAGTTGCCTGATAGAAGACTAGAAAAAATACATGATGGAAAAATTAAAATTTTTAAAGATTTTGCTCACTCTCCATCAAAATTAAAAGCAACTATAAGCGCGGTTAAAAGTCAGCATCCTAATAAACTTTTAGTGATATATGAATTACATAGCTCAAGTAGTTTAGATATTAATTTTTTAAAAAATTACAAGGATTGTTTATTAGAATCAAGTTTTTCTATCATCTATATATCTGAAGATAAAAAAGATGTTAATTTAAAAGAGAAGTTTTTAAAAGAATGTTTTAATGAAAAAAAAATACTCTTAGTAAAAAATAAAATTGATCTCATAAATACAATCAAAAAAACAAAATTTAAAAACCTAAATAAGTTAATAATGTCATCAGGTAATTTTGATAATGTTGATTTTAATGAATTAATAAAATGATAGTAAATAAGCCATTAGTAGTTTTTGATATTGAGACAACTGGTTTAGATATTATTCAAGATAGAATTATTGATATAACACTAATAAAAATAAATACTGATAATTCTCAAATTGATAAAAATTATAGAGTTAATCCAACAGTTAAAATTTCTAACGAAAGTAGCAAAATTCATGGTATTTATGAGGAAGATATTTTAAAATGTAAAACATTCAAAAACTATGCTAAAGAAATTTTTCATTTCATTAAAGGGTGTGACTTGGGTGGTTTTAATATTTTAAAATTTGATTTGCCAATCTTAATTGAAGAACTTTTAAGATGTGATATTGAGCTACCTCTTAAAAATGTTAAAATAGTTGATGCATTAAGAATTTATCACCTTATGGAGAAAAGAAACTTAACTGCTGCATATAAATATTATTGTAATAAAAATTTAGAAAACGCTCATGATTCACATGCAGATACAATTGCCACATTAGAAATAATAAAAAAACAAGTTGAACTATATGAAAATATGGATGTGATTGACAATAAAGGAAATACTTTAGGAAAAATTTCAAAAAATGTGGACTCAATAGGTTCAATTATTAGTAATAATATAGTAGATCTTTCTGGAAGAATTATTAAAAATTCAGATAGTATTAAAGTATTTAATTTTGGTAAATATAAAAATCAATCTGTATCTAAGGTATTTAAAACTAATCCAGAATATTACCATTGGATAATGAAAAGTAATTTTCCTATTGATTCCAAAAATAAATTTACAGAGATTAAATTAAGAGATATTAATAAATAATTACATCTCTATTTAAATTATCAAAAGTTTTCATTTTAAGATTTAAAACATCAGCCTTAATTATATCTTTACATATCAGAGGCCATTCTATTAAACAATAATTATCTGAATCAATATAATCTAAAAAATCTATTTCAATCAACTCTTCTTTTGACTTTAGCCTATATAAATCAAAATGATAAATTTTATTGTTTCCATCAATATCATATTCATTAATAATATTAAATGTGGGACTTAATACTTTGTCCTTAACATGTAAATAATTACAGAAAGATTTTACAAATGTAGTTTTACCTGATCCCAAATTTCCTTCTAATAAGATAATCTTAATATTTTTTGAAATTATATATTCAATAATCTCTCTATAATCTGATATCAATTTTTTTTTAAAAATTTTCATTGTGGGTTTTTAGGTGATAATTCAATAAAAGGAATAATCATCTCCTCCATAGAAATTCCACCATGTTGGAAAGTATCTTTAAAATTTTTAGAATGAAAATTGTAGTTTTTAGAGTATAACAAATAATTATTATCAGTAGCAAATAAATATTTAGTAAAAATATTATGCCTTGGAAGGTTAATTTTTTCACCATTCTCACAATAATAAATTTTATCATTATCTGAATTAATATTTTTCCCTACCTTAAATCTTATATTATTATTTGTTTCTTTATTTGCCTTTACAAGTACAGGTTTATTGACCTTAATAGTGCCATGATCTGTAGTTAAAAAAACTTTAACCTTTTTAATTGATAAATATTTTAATAACTCATTTAGAGAAGAATTCTTAAACCAAGAAAGTGTAAAAGATCTAAATGATTTTTCATCATATGCAAGGTTTTTAAATAGCTTATTTTCTGTTTTTGAGTGAGATAACATATCAACGAAATTGAAAACAACAGAATTAAATTCATAATTATCTAAATCAGATATATTTTTTATAAACTTTACTCCATCATCATAAGAAACTATTTTATTATAAGAATGTCTAATATTAATATTGTTTCTTTTTAAATTTCTTTCAAGAAATGTATATTCATTTCTATTAAACCCTTCTGATTTATCAGACCACAAATCGTTATCTTTTATAGACATTTGAAGTGGTGTTAAACCTGAAAAGATAGAATTTCTTGAATATTCAGTAGTAGTAGGTAGGATAGAAAAATAAGGATCATCCTCTTCAATAAAAAAATATTTAGAAACATAATCCTCAAGAATTTTCCATTGGTCATATCTAAAGTTATCGATTACAATTAAACATATCTTATTACTTGAAATTTTTGGAAATATTTTTTTTTTCAAAATATTATTTGTCATCAATACATTCTTAAAATTATTTTCAGACCATTTTGAATAATTTTTAATTATAAATCTTGAGAATTCTATATTTGCTTCTTTTTTTTGTGTAATTAACATTTCATTATACTGATCCTCAGAGTTTCTATCAAAACTTATTTCCCAATCGATAATATTTTTATAAGTATCTATCCAATCTTTATAAGACTTGTTAGAATTTATTCTTTCAGAAATTTCATTAAAAAAAGAAATATAATCTGACTTTAATTTATTTTTTATAATTGAAGAGTTCTCTAAAACTTTTTTTACAGATATTAATAATTGATTTGGGTTTAATGGCTTAATTAAATAGTCATTTATTTCAGAGCCTATAGCTTCATTCATAATATCTTCTTCCTCATTTTTTGTTATCATTATAATTGGAACAGTATTTGATATTTTTTTTATATCAGAAATCAGATTTAATCCTGTTTTTCCAGGCATATTTTCATCAATAAGAATTAAGCTAAAACTATTATCTTCAGTCATATAGTCTAATAAAGAAAAGGGATTATTAAATGTTTTAACCTGATATTTTTTTTCTTCTAAATAGAGAACATATGGCTTTAATAAGTCAATTTCATCATCAACCCATAAAATCTTATATCTTTGCATGTCAATATATTTAAATCAAATATAAATTAGTTTACAGTGAATAATATTCATTTTAAAATCAAAAATTTAGCAAAAATTATTGATGCAAAAATTATTGGAGATAAAAATATCGTAATAAAAGGCATAAGTGATATTGAGAGTGCTAAAAAAGGTGATATAACGTTTTTAAGTAACATTAAATATTTAAAATTTATTAATAAAACCAATGCTTCTGCAATAATTGTTGATAATCAAATCGAATTACCATCTGACTCAAATCTAACCTTTCTTAAAGTAAAAGATTCATATTCAACATTTGGTCTACTTTTATCTGAAATTGAAAAATTAAATATCTCTAAAAAAGAAGGTGTTGAAATACCATCCTTTATAGATTCTACTTCTAATATCAAAAAAGATGTATACATTGGAGCATTTTCTTATATTGCTAAAAATGTAAAAATTGGAAGAGGCACTAAAATTTTCCCATATACTTATATTGGAGAAAATAGTGAAATAGGAGAAAACACAATAATCTACCCTGGTGTGAAAATTTATGATTCTACTAAAATTGGAAATAAGTGTATAATTCATGCTAATTCTGTTTTAGGTTCTGACGGGTTTGGATTTGCCCCAAATGAAAAAGGAGAATATTCAACTATTCCTCAAATTGGAAATGTTATAATAAAAGATAACGTAAGTATTGGTTCTAATACTGTAATTGATAGAGCTACATTAAAATCAACAATAATTGAGAAAGGAGTTAAAATGGATAATCTTATTCAAATAGCGCATAATGTTATTATTGGAGAAAATACTGTAATAGCAGCTCAATCAGGAGTAGCTGGATCAAGTACACTCGGAAAAAATAATATGCTAGGAGGTCAAGTAGGTATTGTTGGTCATTTAAAAATGGGTGATAATATTAAATATGCTGCTCAATCAGGAGTGACTAAAAATATGAAAAGCAATCAAACTTTAATTGGATATCCAGCAATGCCAAAAGAAAAATATGTTAAATCATATATAATATTTAAAAAATTACCTTCAATAGAGGAAAAAATTAAAAAATTAGAAGAAAAATTATATAATTTGCAATCGAAATGAGAAATTTTCAAAGAACTATAAATATTAGTGGAAAACTTTCAGGACTAGGGCTTCATACCGGTAAAAAAGCAACTTTAAAATTTATACCAGCTCTAATTAATCATGGGATAAAGTTTCAAAGAATAGATTTAGAAAATAAACCAATTATAAATGCAGACGTTGATAATGTAATTGCAGTTGAAAGAGGTACTACTTTATCTCAAAATAATGCAAAAATATCAACAGTTGAACATCTTTTGGCTGCAATTGTAGGTTTAGAGATTGATAACATTTTAATTCAAATCGATGGGGAGGAAATACCTATTCTTGATGGAAGTTCTAAAGAGTTTATAAAATGTTTAGAAAAATGTGAATTTAAAACTCAAGATGCTGCAAGAAAATATATAGAAATACCTGAAAAATTAACTTTCATTGATGAAAAAAATAATGTTGAAATATCAGCTTACCCTCATAATGATTACAGGGTTACATCAATGGTAGATTATAATAGTGAAGTTCTGGGTAGTCAACATTATACGCTTAACAGGATATCAAACTTTAAAAAGGAAATATCAAAAGCAAGAACATTTTGTTTTCTTCATGAAATTGAAGAATTATTTAAAAAAGACTTAATAAAAGGTGGTGACCTTAATAATGCAATTGTAATAGTTGATAAAGTCGTGGATAACAAAAAACTTGATGAAATTTCAACTTTGCTAGGAAAGAAAAAAGTTCGAGTTGATAAACAAGGAATTTTAAATAATGTCAATTTAAGATATAATAATGAACCTGCAAGACATAAACTTTTAGATATAATTGGAGATTTAGCATTAGTGGGTAGACCTATAAAAGGGCATATTATTGCTGCAAGACCAGGTCATAAATCTAATATTGAGTTTGCTAAAATGTTGAAAAAATTTATTAATAAAAAAAATATAAATGCTCCAAAATATGATCCTAAACAAGAACCAGTATATGATATAAATGAAGTAAAAAAAATATTAAAACATAGATACCCCTTCTTATTTGTAGATAAAATTACTTACTTGGATGAATCTGAAGTTATAGGAATTAAAAATGTAACTGTGAATGAACCTTTTTTTAATGGGCACTTTCCAAGTAACCCGATAATGCCAGGGGTTCTTCAGGTAGAAGCATTAGCTCAAGTAGGTGGGATTCTTGTTATGAATTCAATTGATGAACCTGATAAATATATTCCATATCTTGCTGGTATTGAAAATTTTAGATTCAGAAAAATGGTAAGACCAGGTGATACACTTGTAATGAGACTTAGGTTTGAATCTCCTATAAAAAGAGGTATAGCTAAAATGAAAGCAGAAGCTTTTGTAGGTAATAATATTGTAGGAGAAGGAAATATGACAGCAACTTTACAAAAATTGTATGATTAAAAATAATATATTTATTCATAAGGATTCCATTATTGGAAAAAATTGTAAAATAGATCCTTTCAGTTATATAGGTAGAGATGTTGAAATCGGTGATAATTGTTGGATAGGAAATAATGTAACCCTTTATCCAGGATCAAAATTAGGAAATAATGTAAAAGTTTATCCTGGAGCAGTAATTTGTTCAGAACCACAAGACCTAAAATTTGAGGGAGAAAAAACTACAGTTGAAATTGGTGACAATACTACGATTAGAGAGTTTGTAACAATTAGTAGAGGAACAAATGATAGATTAAAAACATCAATAGGCAAGAACTGTTTAATAATGGCATATTCTCATATTGCTCATGATTGTATAATTAATGATGATTGTGTTATTGTCAACAATGTTCAAATTGGTGGACATGTTAAAATTGATAATTTTGCTATTATTGGAGGAGGAACATTAATACATCAATTTTCAAATATTGGAGCTCATGCGATGGTCGCTGGTGGATCTTTAGTTAGAAAAGATATACCTCCATTTTGTAAAGCGGGGAAAGAGCCAATAAGCTTTAAAGGAGTAAATACAATAGGTCTTAAGAGAAGAAATTTCACTAGTGAAAGCATTAATCAAATTCAAAATATTTATAGAATAATATACTTAGAAGGAAGAAACACTTCTCAAGCTATTAATAAAATAGAAAATGACATAAAAGATTCAAATGAAAAAAAGATAGTATTAGACTTTATCAAAAATAGTGATAGAGGAATTATAAAAGGGTTATTTGACTAGTCTATTGATGGAAATAATTTTAAATAAAATATCAAAAAATTTTGGATCAAATAAAGTAATCGATGATTTTAGTTTCAAGTTCAAAAAAAAATCTTATGCAATTACTGGTAATAATGGAGCAGGTAAATCTACTTTATTAAAATTAATTGGAAATTTATTATCTCCAACATCAGGGTCAATAAATTATAATATTAAGAAAAATATTAACATACCTAAAAATTTATTTTTTGCTGCTCCATATCAGGAGTTAATTTCTGAGTTATCATTAAAGGAATTTCTAAAGTTTCATTCAAGATTTAGAAAGTTAAATTCAGATTATATTAAAATGTTAAATACTTATAACCTTATTGATTATAAAAACACCAAAATTGGAGATTTATCCTCAGGCTCTCTTCAAAAGCTCAAGCTTTTAATTGCTTTTGATTCTGATTCTAAATTTATATTACTTGATGAGCCTACTACAAATTTAGATGATGAG
>CERV01004730.1_pt1 | contig 13516 bp, 11 predicted proteins | sample 530871 | NCBI WGS metagenome assembly CERV01 (sample SAMEA2621045, study PRJEB7988) | marine metagenome | biome: marine biome (ENVO:00000447); feature: deep chlorophyll maximum layer (ENVO:xxxxxxxx); material: "saline water (ENVO:00002010), including plankton (ENVO:xxxxxxxx)" | depth 50 m
CTCAGGTGTTGGTTCTGGCGTTGGCTCAGGTGTTGGTTCTGGCGTGGGCGCAGGTGTTGGTGCTGGAGTTGGCGCAGGTGTCGGTACTGGAGCAGGTGATTCTCCACCGCCTCCACCGCCTCCACAAGCTGCTACAAACATAATCGTAAAAAGAGTAGTCGCTAGTGTTTTAAATTTCATAATTTGATTTTAGATTAATAAATAACTTACAGATACTAAATATAAGAAAATAGTATGTTTATCCTCTTTTTTTTATATATATATGAATAAAACATTTACAATATCGTGATGGACGGGTTATATGTTTTCTTAGTAAGTTTAGTATTTTTTACTGTCTATATATTTATGGAAGCAAGACCAAAGGGTTTCAGCTTTAAGAACCTGTTCAAAAAGGATAAAAACTAAATTTGGCTAAACTACACTTTCATTATTCAACAATGAATGCAGGTAAATCTACCTCATTACTACAATCAAACCATAACTACGAAGTAAGAGGATTAAAAACTTATCTTTTCACTCCTAAAGTAGATGCAGATTTGCATGAAGGCTTAATTCACTCACGTCTTGGTCTCGAAAAAAAAGCTAATATTTTTAATGATTCGTTTAATTTTTATGATTATTTCAAGTTAAAAGAGAATGAAAATATAGCTTGTATTCTTGTCGATGAAGCTCAGTTCTTATCTGAAGATCAAGTTAAACAACTTGCCCAAGTATGCGACAAATACAATATACCAGTTATGTGTTACGGGATAAGAACAGATTTCAGGGGAGAATTATTTCAAGGCAGTATGTCACTGTTAGCTTATGCTGATACCCTTGTTGAGCTAAAAACTATTTGTGAACATCCTGGGTGTTCACGGAAAGCAACAATGATAGCTAGATTTGTAGATGGCAAGCTTGTAACTGAAGGTGAGAAAGTAGTTATTGGTGGTGATAAATATAAGGTTTATTGCCGAAAACATTATCGAAAACTTACTGGTTTGCTCTAAACAAATAAGCCAGCTACTAAGCCTGTTAAGCAAGAAGCCAATGTAGCACCAATTAGTGCTTTAACAGAAACAGCTATCAAGTCCCCTGTTCTCTCAGGAGCCATAGCTCCAATACCAGAAATCAAGATCCCAACACTAGAGAAGTTAGCAAAGCCACAAAGAGCATAAAGTATTATTACTTTTGTTCTATCGGTAAAATATTCTGGCTCAAGACCGCCTAGCTGTATGTAAGCAACGAATTCATTTGTCGCTAATTTAAGGCCTAATAATTCAGCTGCTGCAGGCGCTTCTGACCATGGTATTCCAAGCAACCAACATATAGGTGCAAAGATGTAGCCTAATATCTTTTGCAATGACATTCCTTCTATCAAAAGATTTAAAGCTCCATCAACTATCGATACCAAAGCAAGTATTGATATTAAAATAGCGGCAACATTCACTGCAATATTTAGGCCGTCTTTAGTGCCTTTTGTTATAGCATCCATAGAACCAGCGTAAATTTTTTCCTCTTTAGCATCTTCAATATGATGTGTAATTTCATTAGACGGATACATGATTTCGGCATACATGATTGCACCAGGTATTGATAAAATTGATGCTGTAAGGAAATGCTGAACAATATTAATTCCAGTAAATTGAGATTCAAGGACACCGGCTAAAGCTATCATTACAGAACCTGAAACCGTTGCCATGCCTGCAGTCATTAGGATCAATAATTCTTTTTTACTCATTTTAGATAGATAAGGTTTAACAAATAAAGGAGCCTCTACCTGACCAACGAAAACATTAGCAGCTGCTCCAAATGAGATAGGGCCGCCAAGGTTAAATAATTTTTCACAGACATAAGAAAGGCCCTTAATAACCATTGGTAGGACTCTCCAGTGCCATAGCAATGCACTTAAAGTAGACATTACTATAATCAATGGCAGTACATTTAAGGCAAAGGCAAAAGGATGTTGTTCAAAGAGTGAGCCAAACACAAATGAAGTACCATCCGCTGTAGCAGACGAAAGTTTTGCAACGCCAGCGCTAATTACCTCAAAGAAGCCAGCTACGTAATCATTCAAGAGTATAAAGCCGAATAAAACCATTACAGCAATAGCAGCAATTATATTCTTTACTCTAATAGCTTTTATATCTGTTGAAAGCGGTACAACTGCACCTATAAGAACGACTAATCCTAGTAAAATCTGTAAATAATATTCCATTTTAGTTTAACTTTATCTCCTGTAATCTCTTGGTTAAAAACTCATTGGCAGTGAGTGTTTGATCTTTGTTTAACAATATTTCCGGTCTTGGATGTAGAAAGAAAGGAATGCTATATCTAGCCTTGCCTTCATTTCCTTTTGAAACCACTCTATGGGGTGTGCTATTTAATTTTTCATTAGAAATAATCTCTAACATATCGCCAATATTACAAATAATTTCATTTTCGTCGCAATTACACTCTACCCAATTTCCTTGTTTATCTTGAGCTTCAAGACCAGCCTCATTCCCACCAATTAATAAGGTAATCAGATTAACGTCATTATGAGCTCTTGCTCTATGTTCATTTGAACCATCTGTAGGTGGATAGTGAATTAATCTTAAGATTGAATTGCCATCAACTGCTGCGTCTCCTATATCTGCATTAAAGTCTAAATTGAAGTTTTTAAAGGCATTAAGAATTTCAACACCCATTTGTTCAAACTCTTTATATAGTTTGTCGAGATCATTGAACCCTTCTACCTCTTCAATATAGATATTAGGCATTAATTGGGTATTGCTTGTAGAGCCTTGATGCCAGAACTCTTTTTGATCTGCTACCTTTTCGTTTAGTGCAGTTTCTATACCATAAGGGGTATAACCTCTTGCTCCATTTGTACCAGGTGCATGATATTGTTTTTTTACATCATAGGGTAATGCAAACATTTCTTCTGCAATTGAAAATGTTCTATCAATTAAACTTAGATCAATAGGATGTTCATTAATTACAAAAAAACCATTATTTCTTAAACAATCTGTTAGGAAATCAAGTACATCAGGATTAGCACTTTTTAGATCATTAAAAGAGATAGTAGGAATTTTGTGCATGCTACATTATAGCGGTTTCTTAAAGGAAAAAAAAAGGGCAGCCTAAACTGCCCTTTTGTAGTATCGAAAATGAATTAGAAGCTCAACTTAAAGCCGACCATAGCTTTCCATACTGAGACGAATCTTGAACCATTTCTGTATCGAAGGTGTCCATCATCAAAGTTGGAGTATGTATATGTGTTATCAGCATTAACTGTAACATCTAAGCTTTTAGTTACTCCGAGGTAGCCAGCATCATAAATCTGACCATTCTCATCATCTAATAAATTACCGAAGTTATAGATATCAAGGAATAGTTCTGCCTTAGCATCACCAACATATGGTGTGTCAGGAAGCGCAATTTCTTGAGTAATCTTAAGATCCATCCTTGTTTTCCAAGGTGATTGGAATGCATTAGCAGGAGCTACTTGCCCTTTATAATCGCTTAAGTATCTATCTACGAAAGCGTAAAAAGCATCACCTGTACCATCACTAAATGATACTAATGGATCGCTAGGTCCTGTTGGAACATACCAAAGATCTCTTTCATCTCTATAACCGTCCCCTATGATGTTTGAATCATAGGTATAACTGAATGGTCTACCTGATTCTCTTAACCAGTATAAGTAGAATCTTGTTGGATTATCAGCGCCAAAGAAGTCAGCTGTGTAATCTAAAGTTCCTACATATCTTTCACTAGCACCCCACAAAGAAGGTTTAGTACAAAGATTTGGTGAGAATTGGTTGTTACAAGTGGCATATTTTCCATAGTTAGATCCTTGTGTAGAAGAACCAGCTGCGAAAACATCTCTTGCATCTGTATCAGAATAAGCTAAGTACATTTTTAGTTTGTTATCAAACCAAGACTTAGTAAATTTATAAGACCATGATTCTGTAGAACCTAAATCAGTAAATGTAGTATGAAGGTCTCCCTCACTATTGTTATAGTAAGTTCTGCCATCTGGTAATGTACCAGCTACATTTCCTTCTAAGTTAGGATCTAGATAAGCAAATGCTCTATCAACACTATCCCTGTTGTATTCAACACCAAAGAACATGCCGTCTGATAGATCGAAATCAAATGCTAGAGCAGCTCTATCAGAGATTGGTAAACCAAAGTCTGGATCTAATGAGTTTACGTCACCACCAGTGGATGATGTAAGTCTTTCTGTTCTGCTCTGATCATTAGCATTTGGATCAAATATAACGCCATCAATTGGAGTGCCATCAAAAGTAAATGTTTCGAAGTTTACTTTATTAAGCCCACCATCATTACTGAATGAGTTAGATACCCAAACGTTTGGTAATCTACCTACAAATCTTCCATAACCACCTCTCATAGTGACAGCTTCAACTGGTAACCAGTCATAAGTTCTGCCGCCTAAGAAATAATCGAAGAATGCATCAGTTGCATCATAGTCAAAACCAAATCTACCTGCTGTTACTTCATCATCGATTTTTACATCTGTTCTGAAGCCAGTTGCTGCTAGATAGTCAGCATTAGCATTTGGAGCTGTATTTGTTTCGGTCCAGTCAATTCTATAGCCAAGCATTATGTTTAGCTTGTCATTAACTCTCCACTCATCTTGTAAGTACATAGAAGATTTTTCTAGAGTCCAGTTAACTGCATCAGCACCGACTCCACCACCAACTGCACCTTCAAGTTTGTAGTAAATTGGAGTACCAGCTTCAAAAGCGTCAATGCCTGAGAAACCATAGCAACCACCACCACAAACTCTGAATGAGTTCATAATATCTTCTTCACTTGATTCGTAACCAAAACTTAAATCATGATCTGCAGATGCTGCGTAGAAACCTTTAAATGAAAATTGAGATGAATCTACAATAATTTCATTCATATATCTGAATTGATCTTGACCAAATCTAAGAGTTTCATACTGTCCGCTTCTAGCTGAACCCCAAATAGTTCTAAATGGGTTAGTACAGTTAGAGCTGCCAGTACAGCTACCATCACCATTGTTTATAACAATAGAAACAGATGGCATATCGTCTCCTCTTACAGGATCTTGATTATCTGTTTGTGTTCTAGTTGAATAAGTTACCTGAGTTGATAATTTATCACTCCAGTCACTGAAAAGTTTTGTTGTAACTACTTCAAGGCCTTGTCTGTCATCATACCATTGTGAATCTAGAGCAAAACCAAAAGGTGGATTACCTCTTACTTTAACTAGATTTGATGTTGTATCGATATATGACATTTCAGCTTCATGATTATCATTAATCAGATAATTAAGCTTAAGGAATGTATTTTCAGATTTATTGTTTTGCTCTGAGTCATAGTTACCAATATCTAATCCATATAGACTGCTAGCAGACGCTCTTACTCTGTCTACTAAAGCTTGAGTAACATAATATGCCTCATCTGTAGCCCCACTACCAACAGGACCATAGAAAGATGGATATGTTTGTTCAAAACTTTCAAAGTTTAAGTAGAAAAACAATTTATCTTTAACTATTGGACCACCAGCACTGAAACCAAAAGTGTCTTCATTAAAGACATCTGGATCATTACCAAAAGCATCGGTTCCCACCATGCCTTGATCTCTGTTAAATACATAAAAATCACCTTCAAATTCATTTGTACCAGATTTTGTTACAGCGTTAACACTACCTGTTGTAAATCCACCTCTTGATGCATCAAAAGGAACAACGTCAACTGAAAGCTGTTTAACTGTTTCAATTGAAAATGAATTTCTTAAAGTTGGCTGACCACTATCATTAAGACCAAAAGCATCATTAACGGATACACCGTCAATTGTAATGTCATTAGTTCTAGGGTTACTACCACCTATAGAAAGTGAAAAGAAGTCTTCTGATTGACCAACTGATACTCTTGGATCCAATGACGCTATGTCTTGAATACCTCTATCAGTAGATGGTAAACCATCAATTACATCTTCACCAAAAACGGTTCCATTACCAAATCTTATTGTGCTTTCAAGAGCTTGTGCGCTAACAACAACCTCTTCAAACTCAGCAGCCATAAAGACACTAACACTAGATGTTTCACTAAATTTTGTGAATACGTCCATTGCTTTTGCTTCAGCATATCCGGCCTTTGTTACAGTAACTGTATAAGGACCGCCTGGAGCAAGGTTGTTAACAACGAATGCACCAGCTGCGTTTGTTACAGCACGATCTGTAGAACCCGTTGGTGTAAAAACAACGACAACTTCAGCACCTGAAACAGGGCCTGAGCTATCGGTTACAGAACCTTTAAGTGAAGACCTAACGTCCACTTGGGATACTGCAAACAACGAAACTATCACTAAACTAAGTGATAAAAGAATTTTCTTCATAAAATACCTCTCACATCGATACTAAGTTTATTTTATAACTAAAGATGGTTAAGAGTTAACTATTTATGTGAATTTCTTGTAACTTATTTCACTATTTCGATTAAATCGAATTTTAAATATGGTTTAAGGGCTTTTGGCATATGCACACCAACACCTTTTTCAAAATTATTCTCTAATATAGCAAGTAAAGTTCTGCCAACAGCAAGAGCAGAACCATTTAAAGTGTGTGGGTGATATTTCTTTTTACCATCCCTTACTTTGGTATTCATTCTTCTAGATTGGAAATCTCTAAAATTTGAACACGAAGATATTTCTCTAAAGCAATCTTGGCTTGGTAGCCAGACTTCAAGATCTATTGTTTTAGCAGCTGAGAAGCCTAAATCTCCGGTACATAAGATAACTTTTCTATAAGAAAGTTCTAACTTATCTAAAATATTTGCAGCATTAGAAACCAATTCTGCTAAATGATCTTCTGATGTATCAGGGTGTACAAATTTAACGAGCTCTACTTTCTCAAATTGATGCTGCCTTATCATGCCTCTGGTATCTCTTCCATAACTACCTGCTTCTGCTCTAAAGCAAGGTGTATGAGATGTCATCTTTATTGGCATATCCTCTGCATTAATGGCCTCACCTCTAAAAATGTTAGTTAATGGCACTTCAGCTGTTGGAATAAGATATTTATTTTCATCAACTTTGAATTGATCTTCAGCGAATTTTGGTAGTTGTCCAGTACCGACTAAACTATCAGAATTGACTATAAATGGTACATAATATTCCTCATAGCCATTTAGTTTTGCTTCATCAAGCATTAATTGAATTAAAGCTCTTTGTAATTCCGCAAGCTTGCCCTTCAAAACTACGAATCTAGCGCCGCTTAATTTATTAGCGCTTTCAATATCAAGCAACCCTATAGCCTCACCTATTTCAACGTGATCAGGACCACCTGATGTTTGGTTATAGATCTTCTTATCAATTTCTTTATTACTTGATTCCTCGGAACCAATAGGCACATCATCATCAGGTAAATTTGGTATCTCAAGTAACTCTGATTCAAGAGTAATTTTTAATTTATCGAAATCTTTCTGTTTGCTTTCGATTTCGGAAGAAATTTGTTCAGATTGTTTTTTCAAACTACCAATATCTTGATCTTTACTTGCTAAGATACCGATTTCTTTGGAAACGGAATTTTTATTATTTTTAAGCTCATCCAATTCAGTCTGAAGTAAGTTCTTTGAATTGATTATATTATTTAGCTTATCTAAGTTTCCTGTATAGCCTTTAAGTTCAAGCTTTTTTTTATAAAGCTCAATGTTATCTTTTAAGTCTGCAATATTAATCATTATTTATAATTTCGTAATTTTCTGGAATTACATAAGTAATATTAGATGATTCAACTTTAAAATTCTCAAATTTAATTAAAATTCTTTCATCCTTTATATCTAAAACTCTAATCCAATCTATAGATTGATCTTTAAATGAAATTAGTGCTTCCTTAAATGAGCTATTAAGATCTGGTTTAATTTTAAAACAACTATCTGGACAGGGAAAATTTTCAGTTTCATATGCATTAGCTAGCAAATCTTGTAAGAAGAAGGATTTATCATTTTCGTAAATCATTACTTGATTAAAATCATTATCTTGAACGTAGATATTTTCTTTATTACTAGCAATTATTTGGTTAGATGGAAGGTCTATATGATAAACGATATCCCCATTTCTATAGGATATATCCCCGCTAGAAATGACAGTTCTTTCGTTAGTGATAATGATTGTAGAATTAAAATTTAATGGGTTAGTAAATAAATTAGTTGAATTACCATAAATTGGAAAACATATGCAAAGACAGATAAATGCTCTCATTAAAGCACTTCTCTAGAACCATTAGAATTCATAGGAGTAACAATGCCATTTTCTTCCATAGTTTCAATCAGTCGAGCTGCTCTGTTGTATCCAATTCTGAATTTTCTCTGGATAGATGAGATTGAAGCCCTTCTAGACTCAACGACAAATTCAACAGCTTCATTATATAGATTGTCTTCATTTTCAGAGTCGCTGTTCAGCTCTTGTACTTCAATTGATCTGGTAACTTCCTCTATGTAATTTGGTTTACCAGTACTTCTAAGATATTTGGTGATTTTTTGAACTTCTTCATCTTTAACGAATGCTCCATGTATACGCTTTGGTATAGAAGTGCCTGGTTCGATAAAAAGCATATCTCCTTTACCTAAAAGTTGTTCTGCACCACCTTGATCTAGAATAGTCCTTGAATCAACTTTAGATGAAACTAAAAAAGACATTCTTGAAGGGATATTAGCTTTTATTAAACCTGTAATAACATCAACTGATGGTCTTTGTGTTGCTATTGCTAAATGAATGCCAGAAGCACGAGCTTTTTGAGCTAATCTTGCAATCAATTGTTCAACTTTTTTACCAGTTACCATCATAAGATCAGCCAACTCATCAATAACAACAACGATATATGGTAATGCTTTAATATCACCATCAGTCTCTTCTAGTAACAGCTCTTTTTGTTCTTGTGGTATAGATGATGGTTTCAAAGCTTTTTGGTTATATCCTTCAAGGTTTCTTACACCTAAAATAGACATAAGCTTATAACGTCTATCCATTTCTTTAACACACCAATTTAGTCCATTCGCTGCTTTTTGCATATCAGTAATTACAGGTGTAATTAAGTGAGGTATATCGTCATAAACAGAAAGTTCTAACATTTTTGGATCTATCAATAAAAGTTTTAGATCAGACGGATTATTGTTTCTTAGTAGATTCAAGAGCATTGTATTTACACCAACAGATTTTCCAGAACCAGTAGTACCTGCTATTAGTAAATGAGGCAATTGTTGTAAATCTATTTTTGCTGTTTCTCCAGCTATGTCTTTACCAATACAAAATTCTAATGGTTTTAAACTTTCAGTGTTGTATTCATGTATGCTTGAAAATAATGTAACTGTCTTTCTTTTTGGGTTAGGGATTTCAATACCTATGGAAGATTTTCCTTCTATTACTTCAACCACTCTTACGCTCTTAACAGCAAGTGATCTAGCTAAATCATTGGCAATATTAGAAACTTGAGACGCTTTTGTGCCCGGAGCTAAACTAATTTCAAATCTTGTAATAACTGGCCCAGGTAGAGAATCTTCAACCTTCCCTTCTATGCCAAATTCCTCCAATTTATTAACAAGATTTTCTGATAGGTTTTCTAAATAATCTTTGCTTACATCACTTGAATCATCGATCTTTTGATCTAGAAGGTCTATAAAATCTTCTTGGTCAGTTGTGGTTGAAACTACAGTTTCATCTACTGCTTTTGTTTGGGAAATAGTGTCTTTTTTAACTTCAGGTTTGACTACTTCTTTAACAACCGTTTTATTTGTTGCTGGTTTTTTTGGTTTTTTAATTTCAGTCTTAAAAAAAGAATTTATGAAATTGATTAAGTCATAAAAAATAAAATACTGAAACGTTAAAAACAATAGCCCGGCAAGTGAGCCAACTAACAAGCTTGACATATAGGAGTTTAAAATTAGAGATAGGTTATTTCCTGCTATGCCCCCACTACCTATAGATAACAAATCAATCTCTGTTCCTGTTGTGTTAATAAAACTCACACAAAAGACAGTTAATGGGAATATTGATATAAAGCCAAATAAAACGTTATTAATGAAATTTAATCTGTCAGTAAAGTTTTTTGAAGAACTGGAAAAAAATAGAATCATCCCAAAATAGAAGCATATTATTGCTAGGTAATAAGAGGAGTATCCTATATAAGATAGAATTGTTGATGATACTAGGGCACCCAAATAGCCAAAGTTATTAATATAGATTTTTGAGTCTGTAAGTAAATTTTCAATATTATCTTGTGCTGAAAAAGTTAATAAACTTACAAAAATAAAAAGGGATAAGATTATTAGACTAAAGCCAGAAAACTCTCTATATATTCTATCAATTGACATGCTAAGATATTGTAACTAAAAAACCACAAGTACTCTTGTTTTTAAATAAATTATTATGGAACATCAATTAATAATACTAGGATCCGGCCCTGCTGGTTATACATCGGCTATCTACGCTGCTCGAGCAAACCTTAAACCAACGTTAATAACTGGTTTAGAAGTTGGTGGACAACTTACCACTACAACAGAGGTGGAAAATTGGCCTGGAGATTTTGAGGATCTTCAAGGACCAGACTTAATGGTTAGGATGAAAAAACATGCTGAAAAATACAATGTAAATATCATTCATGATCATATTAAGAGTGTAGATTTTGGAACAAATCCACTAATTCTTAATGGACAAAAAGACTCATATAAATCTCAATCTTTAATAATTGCTACTGGAGCATCTGCTAAATATTTAGGACTTGATAGTGAAAAAGAATTTTTAGGCAAAGGTGTAAGTGCTTGTGCAACATGTGATGGATTCTTTTATAAAGATCAAGAGGTGGCTGTAATAGGCGGTGGTAATACTGCTGTTGAAGAGGCATTATACCTAAGCAATATTTGTTCTAAGGTTCATCTTATCCATAGAAGAGAGGAATTTAGAGCAGAAAAAATATTACAAGATCGTATGTACAAAAAAGTGCAGGAAGGAAAGATATCACTTGTTCTGAACGCTAACTTAAAAGAAGTCCTTGGCGATCAAGTAGTTACTGGTATAACAGTTACAGATAAAGCCAATACAGAAAGTCATATAAAGGTTGATGGTGTTTTTATTGCTATAGGGCACAAACCTAATACCGATATTTTTGCTGATCAAATAGAGATGAAGGACGGTTATATTATAACTAAATCTGGTTTTGATCACGGTGCAACTTCAACATCTGTTCCTGGTGTTTTTGCAGCAGGTGATGTTGCTGATTACACGTATAGACAAGCAATAACTAGCGCTGGTTTTGGTTGTATGGCTGCTTTAGATGCTGAAAAGTTTTTAGCGAGTTAAATAAGCTTTACAATACCACCATCACAAGTGATTGTTTCGCCTACTGTATAAGCCCCAGCTCTTGAACAAAGAAATATACATAAACCTGCTATATCATCCGGTGTACCTATACGTTTTCTTGGAACAGACTCAGCTATAAATGAATAATCAAAATTAACTGCTTTTCCTAACATATGGCTATCAAAAGGTCCTGGCGCTATTGCATTAACAATAATATTTCTTTCAACAAGTACTTTTGCCATATGTTTTGTTAAATGAATAATGCCAGATTTAGATGCGCTGTATGAGAATGTTTCCATCATAGGTACATGTAAACCATCAATTGATGCTATGTTTATAACTCTTGAAGGATCAGAAGCAGTAGCTTTTTTCTCAAGCAGTGAGGTAAGTTGTTGTGTAAGGAAAAAAGGAGTTTTAAGGTTAAGATCAACAACCTTATCCCACCCAGATTCTGGAAAGTCATCGTAATTTGCTCCCCATGCTGCACCCGCATTATTTATTAAATAATCTAAACCATCTGGTTCTGCGTCATTAATAAATTCCACTAATTGTTGTATACCTTCTTGATTAGATAAATCTCCACTGAAGGGAATGCATTCAACCCCATATAAATCTGAAAGTTCTTTTGCTTTGAGATTAAGAGCTTCCTCTTTTCTGGCAGTTATATAAACTTTAGCACCATTTGCTAAGAAGCCTGATGTAATCATCTCTCCAATGCCTCTTGACCCACCTGTAACAAGAGCAGTTTTCCCACTTACATTAAAAAGATCTTTTACTTGAAGACTCATAATGAACTTACGTATATAGATGCTGCAATTACAGCACAAATTATCATGACGAGCGCTAAATTAGCGTCCGAAGAAGAATTTTCTTTTTCTTCCTCTGAATTATAAAATTGATCATCTTTCATTATTATTTTCCTTAATTGCTAATACAGGATTAGCATACTGAATCATTATATATTTTAAGTCTTCATTAGTCATAGTAGCTCTTAAATCGTTAAAGTATTTACTAGCTTTTGGGTACTTACTGTCATCTACTTCTCCTTGTAGGAACTCGTAAGCATATAAATTTGTGTCCCATAATTTGTAACTATTTAAAATTGAATTGTCTATTGCTTGTGCTAATTCATCTGGAGTGTAATTACCTGATAATTGTTCTCCAAAGGACAAATTAACATTACCTTTAAATTCCATTACTCCTTTGAATATATGTGATATATCATCATTTTCATTTTTGGTTGACTCTCCTTGGAGATGCATTCCCTTTTCTTTAGCCAAAGGATCTATTTCATAAGAAACTGATTGAGGTACGATATTGTAATAATCAGTAAGTTCTTCAAATTTACATTCTTTGCGTAATGCAATGTGAAGCATTTTTAGAACTGCAGGATCAGTCTTATCTAACCCATCTTTAGATCTTCCTTGTTTTTGTGCTATCCAAACGTGTTTACCAGAATGTAAGGTTTTCTTAATAAATTCAGAAGCTTTCAATAAATTGCTATATATTTCCTTTTTTGTATCTCCAGATCTAGAAATAACAAAACTTTTATTGAGTCTTAAAAGATCACCCATCCACCCAACACTGACAAGATTGTCACCTATAGCATTATAAGTTGTCTCCAGCCCTACCGAGTCAAGGGAGAAGTTACATAAGGCTGAATCTAGTGTGATATCTCTATGGTTTCCGATAAAAAGATATGGCTTATTGTGATCTAGTGATTCTAAACCTGATGTTTCAAAATTCTCAATTGTTTGTTTAACAATATTTTTTAATACAATTTTTACTTGGTCTTGAAATTCATCTATTGAGTTAATTTTTTTTATTTTTGATTTGAATAGTTGCATTACTAAAAATGAAGATCCTGGAATTGACAAAAATTTAGAAGTTGAACTATTTAGATTAGTTTTAATAAACTTTACAAAGGCTTTATCTTCAAGCAGGTTCTTTAAGACAGATTTAACCTCTTTATCTGTGTACGGCTCTATACGAATCATAAGAATGTTTATAAAATTTAAGTATGGAAGATGATAAAACAGTAATGAAAAATATAATAATATTTTTTATCTTAATAGGTGTCATTGTCGCTATTTTGTTAATAGGCGCATCGTTTGTTTAACCTGGAGGCCAATTAAGGCTTCTACCACCCAATAAATGCACATGGATATGAAAAACACTCTGACCTGCTTCAGCACCATT
>CERV01042608.1_pt1 | contig 13512 bp, 10 predicted proteins | sample 530871 | NCBI WGS metagenome assembly CERV01 (sample SAMEA2621045, study PRJEB7988) | marine metagenome | biome: marine biome (ENVO:00000447); feature: deep chlorophyll maximum layer (ENVO:xxxxxxxx); material: "saline water (ENVO:00002010), including plankton (ENVO:xxxxxxxx)" | depth 50 m
ATCTCTGAATCTTATCAAGAAATGGTAAATAAAGTTACCTGGCCATCGATTAGCAGTCTCCAAAGTAGTTCAGTTTTGGTGTTAGTTGCTTCATTAATTTTCGCTCTATTTATTGGCATTATTGATTTAGGATTTGAAAATGTGATGTCTCTTTTTTACGAGAATTTTTAAAATATAAATAAATATAGATGAGTTTAAACTGGTATGTATTGAGGGCTATAAGTGGAAAAGAAAATAAGATTAAAACTTATTTAGAGAAGGAGATTAAAAGAAATAATCTTGAGAAATTTATTCCAGAGGTAATGATACCATATGAAAAAGTCTATGTGATGAGGGATGGTAAGAAAAAAATTAAAGAAAAAAATTATTTTCCTGGTTATGTATTAGTGTCTGCAGATTTCTCTCATGGAGAGGTTCAGCACGTTATTAAAAATGTTCCCGGGGTAATTGGTTTTCTTGGTTCAGGTTCTGGTGCTTCTAGGGTTCCAATACCATTAAGAGAAGCAGAAATAAATAGAATATTTGGTAAGTTTGATGAATCTAACAGTGAAGATGAATCTATGCTTTCTCCATTTGTAGTAGGAGAAGATGTTAAGGTTATGGATGGTCCTTTTAATGGATTTACTGGTTCAATTTCTCAAGTTTTTGAAGATAGAAAAAAAGTAAATGTAACGGTTAAAATTTTTGGTAGAAATACTCCTGTAGAACTTAATTATTATCAGGTTGAAAAAGCAAGTTAATTAATATGGCAAAGCAAATAGATGGATATTTAAAATTACAAGTAAGAGGTGGTCAGGCAAACCCTGCCCCTCCTGTTGGTCCTGCTCTAGGTAGTAAGGGTGTAAATATTATGGAGTTTTGTAATCAGTTTAATGCAAGGACTGACGATAGAAAGGGTCAAGTATTACCTGTTGTTATTACTATATATAAAGACAAATCATTTGATTTTGTTATTAAGACTCCACCTGCATCGGTATTAATATTACAGGCTGCAAATAAGAAAAAAGGTTCTGATCAACCAAACTTAAATAAAGTTGCTTCCATTACTTGGGATCAAGTTAAAGATATTGCAGAAACAAAAATGAAGGACTTAAATGCTTTTAAAGTTAGTTCAGCTATGAAGATGGTAGCTGGTACAGCAAGAAGTATGGGGGTAAAAGTAAAAGGAACATTTCCAGAAAATTTAAATTAAATGAGTAGACTTACTAAGAATAAAAAGGCAGTTCAAGGAAAGTATGATGTAGATAAACATTATACTATTGAAGAAGCTTCAAAAATTGTTAAAGAAATATCTACAACTAAATTTGATGCATCAGTAGACTTAGATATAAGATTAGGTGTTGATCCTAAAAAAGCTGATCAAATGGTTAGAGGTAATGTCTCTTTACCTCATGGAACAGGTAAAACTATTAGAGTTTTAGCATTATGTTCTCCTGATAAAGAAGATGAAGCAAAAAAAGCTGGCGCTGATCACGTTGGTTTAGATGACTATGTGAAAAAAATTAGTGGTGGTTGGACAGACATAGATGTAATTATAACTATGCCATCTCTTATGGCCAAACTCGGTAAACTTGGTAAAGTTTTAGGACCAAGAGGATTAATGCCAAACCCTAAGTCTGGAACCGTTACCAATGACATTGGTAAAGCTATTGAAGATGTGAAAAAGGGTAAAATAGATTTTAAAGTTGATAAAACGGGTATTATACATGCATCAGTAGCAAAAGTATCGTTTGAGCCAAAGAAGATACAAGAGAATGCCATGGAATTATTAAATACTGTAATGAAATTAAAACCTTCTTCATCGAAGGGGATTTATTTTAAAAGTGTTAATCTATCAAGCACTATGAGTAGTGCTATAAAGATTGACAGTTCTATGTTAATTAGTTAAAATGAGAAAAGAAAATAAAGTAGAATTAGTTAAAGACCTTACACAAAAGTTTAAAGAAAATAATATTTTCTATTTGCTTGATGCTTCAGGATTAACTGTGGATCAGGTAAATAATTTTAGAGAAAAGTGTTTTAAGCAAGATGTAGAATACAAGGTTGTTAAAAATACTTTTATTAAAAAAGCTCTAGAAAATCAAGAAGAAGATTATTCTGAGATAATAAATGGTGATTCATTAAAAGGTTTCTCAGGTTTATTATTTACTAGTCAGACTCCAAGTGGTCCAGCTAAAGTTTTAAAAGAGTTTAGAAAATCTTTAGATTCTGACCACCCTTCTCTAAAGGCTGCGTCTATTGAGTCAGATATTTTCTTAGGTGATGATAATCTAGATTCATTATCTAAATTAAAAGGAAAAGAAGAAATTATTGGAGACATAGTGTTGTTACTTCAGTCTCCAGCTAAAAATATTATTTCATTACTTAAAAGTTCTGAAAATAAAATTTCAGGTGTTATTAAGGCACTTGAAGACAAACAAGAATAGTGTATAAACTTTAAATTAAATTAAAATGGCAGATATTAAGAAGATGGCTGAAGATCTTGTAAACCTTTCGGTTAAAGATGTAAGTGAATTAGCTAATATATTAAAAGACGAATATGGTATTGAACCAGCAGCAGCAGCAACTGTAGTAGCAGGTGGTGCAGCAGCAGGTGGTGCAGACGCTGGAGCAGCTGAAGAAAAATCAAGTTTTGATATTACTTTAAAATCAGCTGGAGCATCTAAGTTAGCTGTAGTTAAGTTGGTAAAAGAAATTACTGGACTTGGGCTAAAAGACGCTAAAGATATGGTTGATGGAGCTCCAAAAGCAATTAAGGAAGGTGTTCCTAAAGATGAAGCTGAAGCAGCTAAAAAGCAGCTAGAAGAAGCTGGTGCTGAGGTTGAATTAAGCTAATTATCATTTAATACTTTTTTATTCCCACACAATTGTGTGTGTGGGATATTTATAACTTAAAAAATATAATCAATTGAAAATATCATCTAATAGAACAGACTTTTCTAAATTAAAAAATACTGTTGAGTATCCAGATTTTTTGGATGTTCAATTACAATCTTATAAAGACTTTTTTCAGCTGGAGACACCTCCAGAAAATAGAGATAATGAAGGTCTCTTCAAGGTATTTAAGGAGAATTTTCCTATATCTGACTCAAGAGATAATTTTGTCTTAGAATTTATAGACTACACAGTAGATCCTCCAAAATACTCAGTAGGAGAATGTATTGATAGAGGTCTTACTTACTCATTACCTCTAAAAGCTAAGTTAAGGTTGATTTGTAATGATGAAGATAATGATGATTTTGAAACAATTGAACAGGAAGTATTTTTAGGTAATATTCCTTACATGACCAATAAAGGTTCTTTTGTAATTAATGGTGCTGAAAGAGTTATTGTATCTCAGTTACATAGATCTCCTGGTGTATTTTTTGCACAGAGTAAGCATACAAATGGTACACCTTTGTACTCAGCAAGAATTATTCCATTTAGAGGATCTTGGATTGAATTTGCTACGGATGTAAATAATGTGATGTATGCTTATATTGATAGAAAAAAGAAGTTTCCAATTACTACATTACTTAGAGCTATTGGTTTTGGATCAGATAAGGACATATTAGATATATTTAAATTATCAGAAGAAGTTGAAGCTAAAAAAACTGCTTTAAGAAAAGCTTTGGGAAGAAAATTAGCAGCTAGGGTTCTTAAAACTTGGGTTGAAGACTTTGTTGATGAAGATACAGGAGAGGTAATATCAGTAGATAGAAATGAGTTAATACTTGATAGGGATCATATCCTTCAAGAAGAGGATATTGATGTAATACTTGAGTCAGAAGCTCCTTTTGTTACAATCCATCGAGAAGACATTAATGTAGGTGAATTTGCCATTATTTATAATACATTAAAAAAAGACGTTTCTAACTCTGAAAAGGAGGCTCTTGAAGAGATTTATAGGCAGTTAAGAAATACTGAAGCTCCAGATGAACAGACAGCAAGAGATATTATTCAGAATTTATTTTTTAGTGATAAAAGGTATGACCTAGGAGAAGTTGGTAGATATAGAATCAATAAAAAATTAAATATTGATACTGATTATAATGTTAGAGTTCTTACAAACGAAGACATTATATTAATTGTGAAGTATTTAATCACTTTGATAAATGCTAAAACAGTTGTTGATGATATTGATCATTTGAGTAACAGAAGAGTCAGAACTGTAGGGGAGCAATTATATTCTCAGTTTGGTGTTGGTCTTGCTAGAATGTCAAGAACTATTAAAGAGAGAATGAATGTAAGAGATAATGAGGATTTTAAACCAGTAGATTTGATTAATGCCAGAACTTTGACATCTGTTATTAACTCCTTCTTTGGAACTAATCAGTTATCTCAATTTATGGACCAAACAAATCCATTAGCTGAAATTACACATAAGAGGAGGATGTCTGCTCTCGGACCTGGTGGTTTATCTAGAGAAAGAGCTGGTTTTGAAGTCAGAGATGTTCATTATACTCATTATGGAAGACTATGTACTATTGAAACGCCGGAAGGTCCAAACATTGGTCTTATTTCATCATTATGTGTTCATGCTAAGGTAAACAATATGGGATTCATTGAAACACCTTACAGAGAAGTGTCTAACGGAAAAGTTGATATGACTGGTAAAATAAGTTATTTGACTGCAGAGGAAGAAGATGAGTCTTATATCGCTCAGGCTAATGTTCCTCTAAAGACAAATGGTCAATTTGTTGAAAATACTGTTAAGGCTAGATATGAGGGTGATTTTCCATTAGCAAAAAATAAGGAATTAAAATATATGGACGTAGCACCAAATCAAATTGTATCAGTTGCTGCTTCTCTAATTCCTTTCCTTGAACATGATGATGCAAATAGAGCATTAATGGGTTCAAATATGATGAGACAGGCCGTCCCTCTTATGAGACCAGATTCTCCAATAGTTGGTACTGGTATGGAGTACAGGGTAGCTAAAGATTCAAGATCTACTATTGTTGCTGAGGGTAAGGGTACAGTTTCTTATGTTGATGCAAATACAATTGAAATTAAATATGATTTAGATGCAAATGAGAAGTTAGTTTCTTTTGATGAGAATTCTAAAACATATGATCTAATCAAGTTTAGAAGAACTAATCAAGACACATGTGTAAACTTAACTCCGACGGTTAAATCAGGAGAAAAAGTTAAAAAGGGTCAAGTTATTTGTGAAGGTTTTGCTACACAAGGTGGAGAACTTGCACTTGGAAGAAATTTAAAAGTTGCTTTCATGCCTTGGAAAGGTTATAATTTTGAGGATGCAATTGTGATATCTGAAAAAGTAGTAAAGGAGGATGTTTTTACTTCTTTACATATTGAAGAATTTAAACTTGAAGTAAGAGATACAAAAAGAGGTGAAGAAGAGTTTACCAATGAAATTCCTAATGTAAGTGATGAAGCAATTAAAAATTTAGATGAAAATGGAGTAATTAGGATTGGTGCTAAAGTTAAGGAGGGTGATATATTAATTGGAAAAATAACTCCAAAGGGTGAAAGTGATCCAACACCTGAAGAAAGGTTATTAAGAGCAATTTTTGGTGATAAAGCTGGTGATGTGAAAGATGCTTCATTAAAGGCACCTCCATCACTAAATGGTGTGGTAGTTGATACTAAACTTTTTACAAGACAGAAAAAGGATAAAGACTCTAAGAAACTTGCCAAGAAACAAATTGAGTTATTAAAGGCAGATTATGGTAAATCATTAGTTGATCTTAAAGAGAGATTAATTTCTAAGTTTGAAAAGTTATTAAAAAACAAAAAATGTAATGGGATAAGTCATAAGTATGGTGATCAGCTTGTTAAGGCAGGTGTTAAGTTTAGCAGAAAAATGATAGAAGACAAGCTATTCCCTAAGAAGAACATATACTATGATATAAATAGTTTAAATGTTCCTGAAGAATCTAGTCTAATTCAAGATGTTGTATTAGAAGACTGGACTGACGATAAGAAAACTAATGATTCAGTATCCAGAGCTGTTAAAAATTATGTTATTAAAAGAAATGATTTAGCTTCAGGTTATAAAAAGGAGAAATTCTCTTTAGAAGTTGGTGATGAGTTAGCTCCTGGTATAGTTCAAATGGCAAAAGTATATGTTGCTAAGAAAAGAAAACTTAAAGTTGGTGATAAAATGGCAGGAAGGCATGGTAATAAAGGTGTGGTAGCTAGAATTGTTAAAGAAGAAGATATGCCATTCTTAGAAGATGGATCAACTGTTGATATAGTTCTTAATCCTTTAGGTGTTCCTTCAAGGATGAATATAGGTCAACTTTATGAAACCGCATTAGGTTGGGCTGGTTTAAAATTAAATAAAAAGTATAGGACACCTATATTTGATGGAGCAACTGCTGATGAGGTTAGTAAAGAGCTAGATAAGGCTAATCTTCCTTCATTTGGAAGGACTCATTTATATGATGGTTCTACCGGAAAAAGATTTGATCAACCTGTTACTGTTGGTGTAATATACATGCTTAAGCTAGGACATTTAATTGATGATAAAATGCATTCGAGGTCAATTGGTCCTTATTCTTTGATTACACAACAACCTCTTGGAGGTAAAGCACAATTTGGTGGACAACGTTTTGGAGAAATGGAAGTTTGGGCTCTTGAAGCTTTTGGTGCTTCTCATGTTCTTCAAGAAATATTAACTATTAAATCTGATGATATAATAGGTAGGGCAAAGGCTTATGAAGCTATTGTCAAAGGTGAAAATATGCAAACTCCGGGTATTCCTGAATCGTTTAACGTTTTGATTCATGAATTAAGAGGTTTGGCTTTAGAAATTACAATGAAATAAAAATTTAATAAACAGTTTATGATATCTAACAAAATCAATAAATCAAGTAACTTTTCAAAAATTATAGTAAGTTTAGCTTCTCCTGAATCTATACTTGAAAACTCTTTTGGTGAAGTTACAGCTCCTGAAACAATTAACTACAGGACATTTAAACCTGAAATGGGTGGTCTCTTCTGTGAGAGAACTTTTGGACCTGTAAAAGATTGGGAATGTCATTGTGGAAAATATAAGAGAATAAGATATAAGGGAATTATATGTGACAGATGTGGTGTTGAAGTAACTGAGAAGAAAGTTAGAAGAGAGAGGATGGGACATATTGAATTAGTTGTTCCTGTTGCTCACATTTGGTATTTTAGGACATTACCTAATAAAATTGGTTATATGTTGGGTATTCCAGCTAAGAAACTAAATCAGGTAGTTTATTACGAGAGATATGTGGTAATTAATCCTGGAGTTAAAGAAGAAGATGGTTGTCAGAAGATGGATTTATTGACTGAAGAGGAATACTTAAATATTGTAGATTCTCTCCCAAAAGATAATTATTTGTTACCTAATGATGATCCAAATAAATTCATTGCTAAGATGGGAGCAGAGGCTATTGCAGAACTTTTATCTCAAATAGATCTCGACTCTTTATCAGTAGATCTTAGGTATAAAGCTGCAAATGAGACATCTCAACAAAGGAAAGCAGAGGCTCTTAAAAGGTTAAGAGTAATTGAATCATTCAGAGATTCTAGAGAGAATATAGATAATAAACCAGAGTGGATGATTGTTAAGATGATTCCTGTAATTCCACCTGAATTAAGACCGCTTGTACCTCTAGATGGAGGTAGATTTGCGACATCAGATCTTAATGATTTATATAGAAGGGTAATAATAAGAAATAATAGACTTAAAAGATTACTTGAAATTAGAGCTCCTGAAGTTATTTTAAGAAATGAGAAGAGGATGCTTCAAGAAGCGGTAGATTCTTTATTTGATAATTCAAGAAGAATTAATGCTGTAAGATCAGATGGTAATAGATCCTTAAAATCTTTAACAGATATGCTTAAAGGTAAGCAAGGTAGGTTTAGACAAAATCTTCTTGGTAAAAGAGTTGACTATTCAGGTAGATCGGTAATTGTAGTTGGCCCTAAACTTAAAATGCATGAATGTGGTCTTCCAAAAGATATGGCCGCAGAATTATTTAAACCTTTTATTATAAGAAAGCTTATTGAAAGAGGTATTGTGAAAACAGTAAAGTCTGCAAAAAAACTTGTAGATAAAAAAGAACCAGTAATTTGGGATATTTTAGAAAATGTTTTAGTTGGTCATCCTGTCCTTCTAAATAGAGCACCTACTCTACATAGGTTAGGTATTCAAGCATTTCAACCTAAATTAATTGAAGGAAAAGCCATAGAATTACATCCTTTAGCTTGTACTGCTTTTAATGCTGACTTTGATGGTGACCAGATGGCTGTTCATGTACCACTTGGTCATGAAGCTATTATAGAGGCATCTCTTTTGATGTTGGGATCTAACAATATACTTAACCCTGCTAATGGTGCACCAATTACTGTTCCTTCTCAGGATATGGTTCTTGGTTTATACTATGTTTCTAAAGGTAAAAAGTCTACTAAAGAACATCCCCTTAAAGGTGAAGGTCTTATTTTTTCTAATTCTAGAGAAGTAATTATTGCATTGAACGAAGATAAATTAGATAAAAATGCAAATATCAAGATAAGAACTAATGTTAGATCAGCTGATGGAACTCTAGAAAATAAAGTAATAGAAACTGTTGCAGGAAGAGTTCTATTTAATAATTTAATTCCAGAGGAAGTTGGTTATATAGATGAGTTATTAACAAAAAAGAAATTACAACAGATAATTTCTATAGTTTATAAGGTATGTGGAATATCTAGAACAGCAGAGTTTCTTGATAATATTAAAGAACTAGGTTTTAAGATGGCTTATGAAGGAGGTTTGTCCATGGGATTAGGTGATATTCAAATTCCAGAGGCTAAACAAACATTAGTAGATTCTGCTAAGAAAGAAGTTAAGGCCGTATGGGATAACTACTACATGGGTCTTATAACTGATAATGAAAGATATAATCAAGTTATTGATATATGGACTAGGTCAAATACTAGGCTTACTACCACCCTTATGAATCAACTTGAGGATAATGACCAAGGTTTTAATCCAATTTATATGATGATGGACTCAGGAGCGAGGGGGTCAAGAGAGCAAATTAGGCAGTTAGGTGGTATGAGAGGTTTAATGGCTAAACCTCAAAAAAACCTATCAGGATCAGTTGGTGAAATTATTGAAAATCCAATTCTATCAAACTTTAAAGAAGGTCTAGATGTTATTGAGTACTTTATTTCAACTCATGGAGCTAGAAAAGGTTTGGCTGATACAGCTTTGAAAACAGCTGATGCAGGATATTTAACCAGAAGACTAGTTGATGTAGCACAAGATGTGATTATTAATGAACAAGATTGTGGTACACTAAGAGGTGTTACAATAAGTGCATTGAAAGATAATGAAGATATAGTTGAACCATTATCAGAAAGAATTCTTGGTAGAGTTACTGTTCATGATGTATATGATCCAATATCTAACGAACTCATTATTGAGTCAGGAGAAGAGATAGATGAGATAGTTGCTCAAAGAATTGATCAGACTAGTATAGAAGAGATAGAAATTAGATCAGTGCTTACATGTGAAACAAAAAGAGGAGCATGCGCTAAATGTTATGGTAGAAATTTAGCTAATGGTCAGATGGTTAATACAGGAGAAGCGGTAGGAGTTATTGCTGCTCAGTCAATAGGTGAACCAGGTACTCAGCTTACTTTAAGAACATTTCACGTTGGTGGTACAGCTTCTAATATTGCTATAGATGCAAATGTGAAGGCTAAGTTTGATGGTAAAATTGTATTTGATGGTATTAGATCTGTATCCACAAAGGATAGTGAAGGAAATAAAGCTGAGGTCGTAATGGCTAGAAGTGGTGAGGTTAAATTAGTTGATAGTAAAGGTGTATCGCTTATTTCTAATAATGTTCCTTACGGATCATATCTTAAAGTTAAAGATGGACAGAAAGTAAGTAAAGGAGATATTATTTGTAATTGGGATCCATATAATGCAGTTATTTTATCTGAGTTTAAAGGTAAAATCGATTTTGAATCTATTGAAGAAGGTATCACTTTCAAAGAAGAATTTGATGAACAGACTGGACATAGAGAGAAGGTTATTGTTGAGTGTAGGGATAAAACTAAAAACCCAGCAATATTAGTTAAGTATAAGGATGGAGAAAAAGGATATAATATTCCAGTTGGAGCTCACCTTTCAGTTGAGAAAGGAAGTTCAGTAAATCCTGGAACTATTTTATCAAAAATCCCTAGAATGATTGGTCAGTCTAGAGATATAACTGGAGGTCTTCCTAGAGTAACTGAGTTATTCGAAGCAAGAAATCCTTCAAATCCAGCTGTAGTTAGTGAAATTGATGGGGTTGTTTCTTACGGTGGAATAAAAAGAGGAAATAGAGAAATTTTTATTGAGTCCAAAGATGGAACCAAGAAAAAATATTTAGTGTCTTTATCTAAACATATATTAGTTCAAGATAATGATTATGTTAAAGCGGGTTCTCCTTTATCAGATGGAGCAATTACACCTGCTGATATTTTGTCGATTAAAGGGCCAACTGAAGTACAGGATTATCTTGTGAATGAAATTCAAGAGGTTTATAGATTGCAAGGTGTTAAAATAAATGATAAACATATAGAGGTTATTGTAAGACAAATGATGCAAAAAGTCATCATTGTTGATCCAGGAGATACTAATTTTTTACAAGATGAAAAAGTGGATAAGCTTGTATTTAGTAATGTTAATGATGCTATATTCGAGAAAAAGGTAGTTATCAATCCTGGTGATTCTAGTTTGTTTAGAGAAGGTCAAATAATTTCATCAAGGGAATTGAGAGATGAAAATTCATCCCTCAGAAGAAAGGATAAAAAGATTGTTGAAGTTAGAAATGCAGACGCAGCTGTTTCTAGACCATCACTACAAGGAATAACTAGAGCATCTTTAGGAACAGAAAGCTTTATATCTGCTGCTTCGTTCCAAGAAACAACAAAAGTTTTAAGTGAAGCTTCAATAAGAGGTAAAGTTGATGATTTAAGAGGGCTTAAAGAGAATGTTATTGTAGGACATCTGATTCCAGCAGGAACTGGGTTAAAAGAGTATAGTGATATGATAGTTGGTTCTGAAAGAGAGTATGATGAGCTTATGTCAAAATCTGATGAAGATGTTGTTATTGATGAATCTATTAGTTCTGATGTTCTTGAGGAAAATAAACAAGATCAAAAATGAGTCAAAAACAGAATCAGATAAATATTGAGTTATCAGATGAAATTTCAAAAGGAAAATACGCAAATCTAGCTATGATAGCGCACTCTAGTAGTGAGTTTGTGATTGATTTTATTCAGCTTATGCCTGGTGTTCCTAAAGCAAAAGTTAATTCTAGAATTATTATTACGCCTGAGCATGCGAAAAAATTTTCTATTGCTTTGAATGATAATATTTCAAAGTATGAACAAAAATATGAGGAAATTAAAGATTTTAATGAATTGCCTAAATTTCCTTTAGATATTAATAGTCAACCAAACAAATAATTTATATAGTTAGAAAGACTTAAAAAATTTTGTTTAAGACGTATGAATTTCTATTTTTGCGTCGCATTTAAATAATATTATGCCAACTATACAACAACTAGTAAGAAAAGGAAGAAAGAAGCTTAAGTCTAAATCTAAGTCTCCAGCTTTAGATTCCTGTCCTCAGAAAAGAGGGGTATGTACAAGAGTTTATACTACTACTCCAAAGAAGCCAAATTCTGCTATGCGAAAAGTTGCCAGAGTTAGACTTTCCCATGGTAAAGAAGTAAATGCTTATATCCCAGGAGAAGGACATAATCTTCAGGAGCACTCTATAGTATTAATTAGAGGTGGAAGAGTAAAAGACTTACCAGGTGTCAGGTACCATGTTATTAGAGGAACTTTAGATACTGGAGGTGTTGATGATAGAACCCAGAGGAGATCTAAGTATGGTGCTAAAAGACCAAAAGCAAAGAAGTAGTAAATGAGAAAATCCAAGCCTAAAAAAAGATATTTTTTACCTGATCCTATATATAAGGACACTCTAGTTACTCAGTTTGTAAATAACTTAATGCATGATGGAAAAAAAAGTCTTTCTTACTCAATTTTCTATGATTCTTTGAAAATAGTTGAGGATAAGACTAAAGAAAAAGGTTTAGAGGTATGGAAGAAAGCACTTAATAATGTAATGCCATCAGTTGAGGTCAAAAGTAGAAGAGTTGGAGGAGCTAATTTTCAAGTACCTATTGAAGTAAGACCAAATAGAAAAATAACTCTAAGTCAAAAATGGTTAATTCAGTATGCAAGAAGCAGAAATGAAAAATCTATGGTAGAAAGACTTGCAAATGAAATTATTGCAGCGTCCAAAGGTGAAGGCGGTGCAGTCAAAAAGAAAGACGATACTCATAGAATGGCTGAAGCAAACAAAGCATTCTCTCACTTTAGATTTTAATTTATTATGGCAGCAATTAAAGATTTAAATTATCTAAGAAATATCGGTATCATGGCTCATATTGATGCTGGTAAAACTACTACTACAGAAAGAATATTATACTATACTGGCTTAAGTCATAAAATTGGAGAGGTTCATGATGGTGCAGCAACTATGGACTGGATGGAGCAAGAACAGGAAAGAGGAATTACTATTACATCAGCTGCTACAACAACTTATTGGAAGTATCCCACACAACAAGGTAAGCTTATTGACTCTACAAATGATTACAGAGTAAATATTATTGACACTCCAGGTCACGTTGATTTCACGGTTGAGGTAGAAAGATCTTTAAGAGTCCTTGATGGTGCGGTTGCATTATTTTGTGCTGTTTCAGGAGTTGAGCCTCAGTCTGAAACTGTATGGAGACAAGCAGATAAGTATAAAGTTCCTAGAATTTGTTTTGTAAATAAAATGGATAGAGCTGGTGCTGACTTTTTAAATGTTGTAAAAGAGATTAAGGAAAAGTTGAACGCAAAGCCAGTTCCTCTTCAAATTCCTATAGGTGCAGAAGAAGGTTTTAAAGGAGTAGTTGACTTAATTACTAACGAAGCAATTGTATGGAATGAAGATGATATGGGTATGACATATAATGTTGTTGATATACCAGAAAATCTTAAAGGTACTGTTGATGAGTGGAGACAAAATCTTGTAGAAAGCGTTGCAGAATATGATGATAATTTACTTGAGAAGTTTTTTGATGATCCTGATTCTATAACCAAAGAAGAAATGATGGCTGCGATCAGAAAAGCAGTAATAGATATGTCTTTTTCACCTGTCATGTGTGGTTCTGCTTTTAAAAATAAAGGAGTTCAGGCTTTATTAGATGCAGTATGTTCATACTTACCTTCACCTTTAGATTTGCCTCCGGTATCAGGTACAAATCCAGACAATGAAGAAGAGACATCAAGAAAACCAAGTAATGATGAGCCTTTTGCTGCTCTAGCCTTTAAAATTGCTACAGACCCATTTGTTGGTAGACTATGTTTCTTTAGAGTTTACTCTGGTAAGCTTGATGCTGGATCATACATCTTCAATAACAGAAATGGAAAAAAGGAAAGGATCTCAAGGCTAATGCAAATGCACTCTAATAAGCAAAATCCTATTGATAC
>CERV01063648.1_pt1 | contig 13477 bp, 10 predicted proteins | sample 530871 | NCBI WGS metagenome assembly CERV01 (sample SAMEA2621045, study PRJEB7988) | marine metagenome | biome: marine biome (ENVO:00000447); feature: deep chlorophyll maximum layer (ENVO:xxxxxxxx); material: "saline water (ENVO:00002010), including plankton (ENVO:xxxxxxxx)" | depth 50 m
GACAAAATCCGCCAGCCTCGACGCCTAATAAGCGTTTCCATAAAGGAATCCCCTCCATTTGTTTACAAATATCTGAATACATATATGTATTCACAGATTCATGAGTGTAAAGGAAATTACCTGAAACCGTCAATGCCGGCATTGTTACAAATATGCGACAAAAAAATAATGAAAAAACGGCTAAATATTGATTTTTTACCCTAAAACCGAGCCAGTTGTTGAGAATTCTTCACGATTGCGGGAAAAAGCGCTTAAATCGAGGGTTAAACCTGTATATGAACATTCTATTTTTAAGGGATTTACGTCATGGTCATGACCGTTTTCGCTCGCAGAAATGATTTCTCGCATAATTTCTCCAACGAGTGGAGCGTTTTTGAATTGGTTACCGGAAGTCCCAATGGCTACATAAAACCCTTGGAGTGAAGTCCGGTCGTAAACAGGAACCCAGTCTGGTGTTACATCGTAGACGCCAGCAATTCCCAGCGGGCGAGTTGGAATTCCAAGTTCCGGAACTCTTCTAGCTAGTCGCCAAACCTGAGCTTCAAATCTTGAAACAGTCGGGTTAAGAGACGCTTCATCTGGATCATCAACCCATTCCAAGGGATCACAGTCTGGTTCAACACCTCCAACATAAAAAGTGCCGCCCATTTTTGGAACCGCATAATACCCGAGATCAAGATCTGTTAGCAGAGGAGCGCCGGAATCAAAATTGAAATCATTTGGCGCTTCAGCTGCATGAACTTCTTGCCTCATGGGACTTGTAGTAATAGCCATTTCAGATTCCACGCCAGCAATTCGGTTGAGTGCTGAACTCCATGGTCCGGCGGCATTTACAACTATCGGAGCATCTATTGTCGTTCCATCTTTCAGGGCAACACCTGACACCCTTCCATCTTGTTTGATGATTTCTTTTACCTGAGTGTGAAGACGGAGAGTAGCACCGTTTCTTTTTGCAGCATCCATGAGATTCACCGCCGCAAGTTGAGGATCATCAATGAAACCAGCATCAGGGGTAATCCAACCATTCAGACTGTTCTCTGGTTCATTGAAGAAGTTTTCATCATCTGGCAGCTTCGGTGGCCAAAATCTACCGAGGTTCAGAGAGGGAAATTTTTTCGTCAATTCTTCACTGTCATAGGACTCATACGGAATATTAAATTCGTCCAGCAGGTCAAGAAAGATTGAACGTGGGAAATCAGGTGGTTCCAGAAAGAGCATTCCGGTTTTATGAAATTTAGCCAAAGGTTCATGATGGTTTTCGTCTAAACCTAAATGCTCTGCCCATGCCAGCCATCTTTGTCTGGACTCCCAAGCAGCAGTTACACCAGCATGAGTTGAATAATTGAACCGAATTACGGCTGAAGAGGCGCTTGTGGAACCTCCTCCGACAGCGTCACCCTTATCTACAACTAGAGTTTCCAGACCTGATTTTTGGAGTTCATAAGCGATTGAAGATCCCATTACTCCCGCACCTATAACAATTGCATCTGGCATTCGCAAACTATACGTTCAAAGAAGACGATTCGCTAATTTATTATCGAGTTACACCTGACGTATTTCTGAAACGTATTCCGTTTGGGCGTTTGGTGCCGCTTCTGTCCAGAGCAGCAGCCCAAGCTGGTGAGGAACCGAGAGCGTATCGTAGGACTTTTGTAAGGAAGTTACCCGCTGTTTTCGAACCTTTTTTCGGGTTGACTCCTATGGCCTCACGAAGTTCTATAGGCATAGTAACGACAGCTGCATTGAAAAGAATTTTGTAGGCGATGCGAGTAAAAAAAGGTAACGGAGGTTTTTTAAGAAAAGAAACTGCTTCAGCGCCTTCTTTGGATGATCCCACTTTTGGGTTTTCAGATAACCAACAGCTCAAAGATGCTGCATTCTCAGGCAGGGGAGAGGCTTTCATTAGGTTTCCTAAATTAGTCTGTTCGTAAACGTAAGAATCTGCCTCTTCATTCTTAAGAAGAAACGGGCCGAAGTTCTGATAAGAGACTAAAAATGAATCAATTAAAGCATTGTGAACCCAAGCAGCCATCTCTGGGTTTCCAGCTGAGTATTTCTCTCCACGGCTTGAAGTGCCAACAACTGGACGGTGAGCTGAAGATACCATTTTGATTGATTTTTCAACTTCAGGCATTGCGCCAAACGCAGTAGCTGTTACATAAGAAGCAGTTCTAGAGAGTCTTCCTAGGGGATCATCTCGGTAGGTTGAGTGATTTGCAACTCCAGCAGCTACCTCAGGATGGGCTGCTTGGATTAGAAGCGCTCTTATTCCACCTATAAAAGAAGAAACATCGCCCATTATTTTCCAAGTGATTGACTCGGGTCCAAAAAGTCCGGGATCATCTGGGTATTGGAAAGTTTCTTCCAATGGGTCTGGCGCATGGCTAAAAAGACCCACTGTGGTTTCAGTCAGACGAGCTTTCCAACCCGAGGATTCAGAGTTTTTGATCTTAGATGATTTATTGTTTTTAATTTCAAAAGTCCCCACATCAATATTTTGCCGACTTAAAAAGGTAATCGGTCATTTTGTGACAAGCGTCAAGATTAATTACTTATGCTTTTCTTTTCGTTTAGTTCATTTTGTTCTAGACATTCAGAACAAATTCCAGTTGGTTGAGCCGAAGCTCCTGCCCTGTCACAAACAAGACTGGTAAGCCTAAGAGAAACTATTTGCCTGCATCGCACACAAAGTCCTTTTTCAGTCATTTAAGCTCCTCACCTTTGAGTGCTCAGTAAACACGCGCGAATAAATCTCAAATTCGTAGGTGTTTAGACGACATGCCTTACAATCATTTTACAAAACAATCTTTGGTACTTCGGGGATAGTGGAAAACCCTTTATCAGATAAGAAAATTCGCGGATTAACACCCATCAACTGTTTCAGGTCGTGGAGGTGGAGGGATCCCATTTTGATCTTCTGTTATTAGAAGGAATTCGATTCTCCTATTTGCAGCCTTGCCAGCTTTGCTCAGATTGTCAGCGATCGGATCCGTATGACCCATTCCAGTAGAGGTCAGTCTTTCGGCTTCGATTCCGCGGGCAAGTAATTGCGCCCTAACGGCTTCCGCACGTCTTTGAGAAAGTATCAGATTATCACCTGGACATTTTTCGTCACTGTCTGTGTGCCCCAGTATTTGAACTCTTATTTCTTTTTCATTGGATAAGAAATAAGCGAGTCTTTCCAGAGTCGGTATTGATTCAAGAGTTAAAACATCACCCCCTGATTCGAATTGAATACCAGAAGAGGCCCCAGCGGCACTTAGTCGTGTTTGCAGAAGGAGATCTGTCTGGCTGGCCGGCAGGTTTGGAGTAGTAGTGGTGGTCACTTGATCAACAATTACGGGTACTTCCAACATGTTTTCAACGCTTATAACGCCAGCCTGCGCCTGTGCTACTCGCGTGGCTGCTTCTTTCAATTCCTGGGTCGCTACTATTCCTTCGAGTACGGCTGTTGAATTGATTATTTGTATTTCCACACTTGGCAATCCGGATCTAACCATTGCTTCCTGAACTGACGCTGTAAGCCCTTGTTCCTCATCTATTTTTTCCGAATCGCTGCTTTGCCCTATAGCGACAATTATCAGAAAAGAAAAGAGTATTAGAGCAATCAGTACATTTCGTTTAGTAAACAATGATGAAGGGAATCCATTTCCGGGTTTCCCAAAAGACTGTCTGCCTGATCCAAGAGGAGTTATTGGCACACCTGACCGCATCCCTGAATTACTTCTCCAACTTGTCATCAGATTATTTCCTGACTTTCACCTTTTAGTTCTCTTCTAAGAAGTCTAAAAGTTAAAGGAATGTTCAACTATCCGAATTCAGATACCTGAAATTTTTGAGACTACACGTTCACCAAATTCTGCTAATTGTTCTTCTGTGTTATTCAAAAACATAACTGACGGGACAATAACTCTGGTTACTCCCTCAGATTTCAGTTTTTCTGCAGCTCCAATCGGATCAGCACCCATTATCTCATTGTCACCCCAGATGACTTCTATCTCTTTAGGATCACGCCCATTTTTTTCGGCAGATTCATTCATTAGGCCTAGCATGTGTTTCAAATCGCCTTTTCCTGGAAAAAAGCCATTACCTATTCGTCCAGCGCGCTTTGCGGCAGCATCGCTATGACCACCGATTGTTATAGGTACAGAACCGTTTAAAGGTTTTGGATTAGAAGAAATGTTTTCGAATGAAACAAATTCACCATCAAACGAGACTTCATTTCCGCTCCAGAGTTTTCGCATTACCGCAACATACTCATCAGTTCTTGCACCTCTGCGCTCCCAAGGGATTCCCAGAGCATCAAATTCTTCTTTAAGCCAGCCGACTCCAATCCCAAGTTCAACCCTGCCACCACTAAGAGAATCTAAAGTTCCTAGTTGTTTTGCTAACACTAAAGGGTTTCGTTCGGGAAGAATAAGAATTCCAGTGCCGAGCCTTATGGAAGACGTATTAGCAGCTAGCCATGTAAGCCATATAAGAGGATCCGTTAGATCTGTATCAGGTGCCATCATCATTTGGCCGCTGGCATCATATGGGTATTTCGACTCGTAATTGGAAGGGTAGATGACATGTTCAACAGTCCAAAGAGACTCAACTCCCGCTTTTTCTGCAGCTTGGGCAAACTGAATACTTCCCTCTGGGGTACCGAAATTTAAGATATTTGCGAATGCAATTCCAACCTTCATTTTTTTCCTTTCTTAGCTAATACATATTGCCTAGAAATTGTCTTAGATGCGAGTTGGGTAACAAAGGTCTAGAATCTGATTCAGGCGTAGAAATAGATTTTCTAACTCCGGAGGACTAAATGGCCATAACTGAAAAGGAAAGTAAAGCTTCCAAAACGGAGATTCCAATGATCATCAGCGTCGATGATCACCTTGTTGAGCCACCACATCTCTGGCAAACGTGGCTTCCGAATAAATTTAAGGAAAAAGGACCTAGAGTTGAACGCCGTCGCTTAGGTGAAATGCTTTGGGTCGGTGGATCTAAAATGTACGAGTACGAGTTAGATGCTCCAGATGCCCCTTGGTGTGATATTTGGTTCTATGAAGGTCTTGTGTATCCAAATAAGAGACATGTAGCCGCAGTCGGTTTTACGCGTGAAGAAATGACGATGTCGCCTATTACTTATGACGAAATGCGACCTGGTTGCTATGAACCCAAAGCTCGTGTTCAAGACATGATTTCAAACCATGTTGAAGCATCACTCTCTTTTCCGACTATGCCGCGTTTCTGCGGTCAAACTTTTGCAGAGGCAGAAGATCGTGAACTTGCTTTGGCTTGTGTGAAGGCATACAACGATTTTATGGTTGAAGAATGGTGTGGCGACTCCAACGGTGCACTTCTGCCTTTGATAATTATTCCTCTTTGGGATGCTGACTTAGCCGCTGCAGAAGTTAGAAGAAATGCTGAACGTGGATGTAGAGCAGTTTGTTTTTCAGAAATACCTCCAAATTTAGGTCTGCCATCTATACACACAGGATATTGGGATCCTTTTTTTCAAGCATGCCAAGATACCGAGACAGTTGTTTGTATGCATATTGGTTCGTCCTCAAAAATGCCCGCTGCTTCTCCCGATGCTCCTCCGGCGGTTGCAGCATCTTTGAGTTTTAATAATGCAATAGCTTCGCTAAGCGATTTTTTGTTTTCAGGCGTTCTTGTACGTTTTCCAACATTGACTCTGGCATACAGCGAAGGTCAGATCGGATGGCTTCCTTATATTTTAGAACGAGTGGACGATGTATGGAGAGAGCATAGGGCTTGGGGAGGTGTCGCTGACATCGTGCCAGAGCCGCCCTCAACCTATTATTACCGTCAGGTTTTTGGTTGTTTCTTCCGAGATAAGCACGGTCTTAATTCATTAAATGAAGTAGGAGTCGACAACATCACATTTGAAACCGATTACCCGCATACTGATACCACTTGGCCCGACACCAAGGAAGTTGCTGAAGAGATGATGGGGCACTTGCCTCAAGATGTTGTTTGGAAGATTGTTAGAGGCAATGCGGCGCGAATGTTGGGAATTAAAATAGAGAATCAGCCAAAATTTTCCTAACGGCTATTCTTATTCAAATTTTTTTTCTAAAATTCTATTATGGACCGACTATCTGAAATCCTTCTTGAGGAAGATTGTGCTGAAGGTTTGTGGTCATCTGTTGAATCAGGTGAAATGGACGACATTATTCCAGAGTTGTCGAGGTTGGAAATGGAGCAGGACCCCATACATAAACACAAAGATGTTCTGGCGCATACGATCGCTGTGGTCAATAAAACAAAACCTGACATAGTTATCCGCTTGGCAGCTCTTTTCCATGACATTGGAAAACCCGACACGAGATCTTTTTCGCATGGGGGAGTTACTTTCAGACATCATGAAGAAGTAGGAGCACGGATTGCTCGCAAAAGACTTAAAGCTCTTGATTTTCCAGAAGAGATAGTTCTACAGGTAAGTGAACTCGTGAGACTCTCTGGAAGGTTTAAAGGCTACGCAGATGGATGGTCAGATTCAGCTGTGCGTAGATATGCAAGAGATGCAGGTCCCCTATTAGGGAAGTTAAATCATTTAATCCGTTGTGATTGCACCACGCGAAATCGTGTCAAAGAAGAAGGTATTCAAGCAGCAATGGATGATTTGGAAATACGAATCAAAGACCTGGCCGAAGAAGAGAGAGTCAAGTCAGAACGCCCGGGTTTAGACGGTGATGAGATAATGGAGCATTTAGGCTTAGCGCCGGGAAGAGAAGTAGGTCAAGCTCTGAAGTTTCTCTTGGAGTTAAAGCGCGAAGAGGGAGATCTCGAGAAAGAAGAACTGAAACAACGTTTGAATAGTTGGTGGTCGAAAAAAAGCTAGTGGAGAGGTTCACTCAGTATCAGATGAGATTATTTCGTTGACAATCCATTCAGCTACTTCTAAAAGTCCTTGTTCTGTTAGGTGAACGCCATCATCTCGTATTTGTTTTTCTCTACTGCTGCCGACTTCGCCAATAAATTCCTTATACGGGGCAATGGTTACGTAATCAAGATCTGAAACCGCTTCTGTTACCAAGTGATTTAGAGCGTCGATACGATCAGGGTGATTCTGAGGTTTTATTTCTCGACGTAAGTGGGCTCCTTCCAGCCAGTAAACGTGAGCGCCTGTTGATCCGAGAGTTTCACTACCAATTCGATATTCCGAAGCTATGTAATCATCGTATGCATCGGTTCCAACCCAAACCCATTTTTCGCCCAAAGATGGAATTAGTCGATCGGTCACATCCCAAGGCGTAATGTGGCCAATTACTACATCAGGCTGAAAAACCTCAACTGCGGTAGGCCATGAAACCACCTCACTATTTAGCATTTCATGTGAAGGTACTGGGTCATTCCAAGCGGAACACAGATCTCCTACAGGGCCTTCTATTCCTTCAGGAATGCGTTTCTGTCCGTAGCGGCCTACAACGCATCCAAGATGAGCTTCGTTCATGACAACGATTTCACCCGGGTTTTCTAGCCCCCAACCACAAAGAGCTTCGGCAATTTGTACAGATACCGAGTCGCCAACAACAAGAATTCTTGTTCTTTCGTCACTTGGTGGTGGTATTAATCCTTGTTTTATACATATACCGCCTGCAGCCGAGAAGTCTTCACTTGCATCAGCTGGGCGCGTATTGACCCAAAGAAGGCCAAACAAGATTGCCGCAATTCCTATAGAAGCAGCGACTGTCCCAGACAGAGCTGTGACGGGTTTTTTCGTTAAAGGAAAACGACGTTTTTGGAAAGGGCTTTCTATTAGGTGAAAGCTTAGGGAAGCTAAAAATCCTGTGATCAACAAGTGGCATAAAAGAAGAGGAACTCCCTCAATTTCATCTACTCCTGGAAGCAAGCGGGAAAGTCTGTTCCCTGTTAAAAGCATATAAACAGGCCAGTGATAGAGATAGAGGCCGTAACTTATTCGCCCCAGATACCTGAGTGGCGTAGATTCCATGAAGCGATGCAAAGGGCTCCAATGAGCTGAAACTGTCAAACCATAAATGATTAGAGCACTCATAACAGCAATCAGAAGGAATCCTCCGCGCTCGAACATCCACTCATTCTCTTGAGAAACAAAAAGCACCGCCCAAAGGTGAAATGCGGTAGCTGGATATGCGAGCAGGGCGATTAGTTTCGTGGCTCTTTCGGATTTTGGTGGTCCTACCTGTCTTGCCAATAAAGCCAAGATGATTCCAACGAAAAGAGCTTGCGCTCTAGTGTCTGTACCGAAATAAACGCGAGATGGGTCTGTCCCAGGCTCGTGGAGCAACGCCATCCAATAAGCAGAAGCTATAGCTCCGGCGATAGCAAACCATAAGAGCAGTTTTTCACTTTTTTTGAGAATCCCTAAACCAACGATTATGAAAAGAGGAGCAAAAATATAGAACTGCTCTTCAATCGAAAACGACCAGATGTGTTTTAGCGGAGAAGGGGTTCTGTAGTGTTCGAAGTAAGAAATATCTGCAGCTATTTCATGCCAGTTCGCACTGTACGTTAGTGCAGAAACGATCGCTCCGGTCCAACGACTTACTTGATCTGTATGTCCGAAAAAAATCAAATAAGCAGTTAGGCCTACGAGTGCTACAAGCAAAGCAGGAAGCAATCTTCTAGCTCTTCTTCCTGCGTAACCTTTAAGATCTATTTTCCCTGCCTGATCCCACTCTTTTAGAGCAATAGTCACGATAAGAAAACTTGATAGTACAAAAAACAAGTCAAGAGAAAGAATGCCCCCTGGAACGATTGAAGGACCACCTGGCACATTCTCAGGTCGAGCATGATAAAGAAGAGGTCCCAGAATCACCCATAGACCACGGGCTCCATCAAGACCAGGCATATGCCTAATTTTTGGCCTTGGTGAATCAGACATTCTGATAGACATTCCAAAGTTTTGGGAGAGTTGCCATACTTTCAGATAATGGAGTCATTTAGCAGTCAGCTGGAATTGGGTTTGTGACGGTGTGAGTTCCTGAGCGTAAGACAATACCTGATAAAGATTCTGTAGGTTTCCCATCATTAATGGTAAGAATCCCGTTTACGAAAACTTTGTCGATTCCTTCAGCCCCCCCATAAAGACGAGGGCTTTCCCCAGGTAGATCGTTTAATACTCTTAGTTCTTGTGAATTGATTTGGTCAGGATCGAATATGACTAAATCAGCACAAAAACCTTTTTCGATTCGACCACGGTTAACTAAACCAAAAAATTTAGCCGGAACATCAGTCATATGCTCGATAGCTTTTTCAATGGTTGTGAGCTTTCTTCCACTAAGGCAGTCGCGGATCCATTCTGTTGGATAAGAAGCACCAGCCATTCGATCTAGATGAGCTCCAGCGTCCGAACCACCGATCATTACCTCTTCATGATCCCAAATAGTTTGTCGCATCAGCCAACTAGCAGGATCATCATCAGTAGGCCCGGGCCAAAGAACTGTTTTGAGATCGTCGGCCAAAACTATGTCGAGAAGAGTATAAAAGTCACGCTGCCCGCGCTCTCTAGCGATGTCAGAAACCAGTTTTCCGTCAAGTCCTTTATTTTCGTCAGAAAAAGTTTCCCCTATACGATATTTGCCCCAACCGGTAAGTCTTGAGAAAACTCCTGCTTCTGGGGAAGCCGCCTTTTCTTCAAGTAGTTTCCTTACGGAAGAATCAGCTAGTTTCTGTTTTTTCTCACCTTCTGGCAAGGTCATTATCTCTTCCCAACCAGGGAGTTTGTAAAGAGCACAGTATGAATGAAAATGCATAGTCATCCCAACCAGAATCGGCATAGTGAGCGCCATTGCTCTGCCGCCTTTTTCGGCTACGCGTTCACATGCACTTATTTGATTTCTATAGTCATCCGGACGAGCAGAGTCGACAGTCAGAACGTTCCAATTTAGAGGACGTCTAGCTCGCAGCGACATCTGGGTCATAAGGTCTACCTCTTCATCCGAAAAGCCATTAAGACACCCATCTGCTACCCATTCAAGTGTTGTTCCGGGATACTTTTCACAAACCTCTGCTAGTGCTAAAACCTCTTCCACAGATGCAACTCTTGAAGGAACAGGTAAGCCATCACCATCTGTGTGAGTGAATGAACGGCTAGTCGAAAAACCCAAACCACCTGCTTCAAGAGCTTCACCAAGAAGTTGTTGCATTTTCGCAATCTCGTCAACTGTAGCTTCACGTTTTACAGCATCTTCCTTCATAACGGTTCTTCGAAGAGCGCAATGACCTACCATCGCAGCGACATTTACTCCTACTCTTCCATCCAATCTTCCCAGATAATCTTCGAAAGAATTCCATTCCCAGTCGACACCTAAGCGAAGAGCTTCAGCAGACATGCCCTCTACCTGAACCAGCATCGCTCCAAGGTATTCAGCATCAGAAGGGTCCGATATTGGAGCAATTGAAAAACCACAGTTCCCCATTACGACACTAGTAACCCCATGAAGATTAGATGGGGAAGCATAAGGATCCCAGAAAAGCTGAGCGTCATAATGAGTGTGTGGATCAATAAAACCCGGACAAACGATCATATTTTCGGCATTAATAATTTCTTTAGCTTCGCTCTCACCAAAGCTGCCGATATCAGAAATCTTCCCGCCCAGTAACGCTATATCAGTCTTTTCCCCAGGTGAACCAGTCCCATCAATCACAGTCCCGTTTTTAATTATTAAATCGAACATAAGAAAAGGTTACTTCCGAGATCATGCAGTCGCATTTTGTGAATATATATATCTTCTAAAACCCCATTAGCAAAATTTATTTTTGTGGGTTAAATATCTATATATGAGTAAACGCGTAGATGACTTATTAGAGAAGTTAACCCTTGAAGAAAAAGCTACTTTGATGTCTGGCAAAGGAGCTTGGGATGTTTTACCTGTAGAACGTCTAGAAATACCTTCGCTTAAAGTAACGGATGGACCGGCCGGTGCGAGAGGCGCAGGCCTTCTAGGATCAGGTACACCAGCTTTGTGTATTCCTTGCGGCTCAGCTTTGGGAGCGACTTGGAATCCGAAGATAATCAATGAATTAGGAAAAGCGTTGGCTCGCGAAACCCGTGCAAGAGGTTCTCACGTACTTCTAGCTCCAACCGTCAACATTCACCGGACACCACTTGGAGGCCGAAATTTTGAGTGCTATTCGGAAGACCCTTTTCTGACTTCGAGCATCGCTGTTCAATTTGTGAAAGGAGTTCAGTCTGGTGGGGTAGGGACAACAACTAAACACTTTGTTGCTAACGATTCTGAATTTGAAAGAAACACAATAGATTCTGTTGTGCCTGAAAGAGCATTGCGAGAAATCTACCTAGCTCCATTCGAAGCTGTAGTAAAAGAAGCCCAAGCATGGGGAATAATGGCGGCATACAACCGTTTGGCAGGTGTTTACGCATGTGAGAATGAAAACATTCTTACTAAAATTCTGAGAGAGGAATGGGGTTTCGATGGGGTAGTTGTCAGTGATTGGTTTGCTACGAGGTCGACTGCAAACTCTGTTAACGCCGGACTTGATTTAGAAATGCCGGGCCCCGTCGAGTATTACGGGGAGAAAATAGTTCAACTCGTGAACAACGGGGAAATCAAAGAAAAGACAGTAGATTCTTCGGTTCGTAGGCTACTTCTTTTACTGGAAAGAACGGGTGCATTTGAAGACCCACTTCAAATTCCCGAAAAAGAACTTGAAAATCCAGATGACCAGATTTTGGTTCAACAAGCTGCGTCTGAATCAATGGTTTTGCTGAAAAATGACGGGCTATTGCCCTTGAATGAAGAGAACATAAAAAACATTGCTTTAATTGGACCGAATGCAGCAACGGCGATGATCATGGGTGGCGGCTCGGCTCAGCTCGTACCTCAATATGTTGTGTCACCATTAGAAGCTTTTAAAAACAGATTCGAACATTGCGAAGTCGTTTATGAACCCGGCACAGTTTCAGATAGAACCAGTAGGCCCATACCGAGGAGAATTCTGACAACTGAAAGTGGTGAACAAGGTTTTTCGATCGAATACTTTAATGGTTTAAACTGTGCGGGAAATTCAGTTGCGTCATCTTCAAAACCTGATGGCCGCCTACTACATTTTGAGACAATAGAAGGTGTTGACGATATTTCCAATTTTAGCTTCCGAGCTAAATCACATCTGACACCTGATCAAGACGGTACCCATACCTTGACTCTGATACAGGCAGGAAAAGCGAGAATAATAGTCAACGGTAAAACACTTATTGACGGAATAAATGACCCGATTCCTTCTGGAGAAGCTTTTTTTGGTCTTGGAAGCCAAGAAGTATCAGTTCCTCTAAAGCTCAATAGCGAAGAAACCGTTGAGCTAGTAGTTGAATATTCAAGCGAAGGAAGTGTTTCGCTGTGTGGAGCTCAAGTTGGATTAAGGGCGCCTGAAAATGAAGATATTTTAGAAAGAGCCGTAGCGGTTGCTGAAGAAGCGGATGTAGTCGTGATGATTGTTGGCACAGATGAAGAATGGGAAACAGAAGGACGTGACAGAGAGAACATGGACCTTCCAGGCAATCAGGCAGAATTAATTCGTCAAGTATCAGCTTGCAATCCTAAAACTCTCGTCGTAGTGAACTCAGGTTCGCCAGTAGAAATGAACTGGGTTGATGAAGTAAACGCAGTTCTTGTCAGCTGGTTTGGAGGACAAGGAATGTCAGATGCCCTGGTAGACGTTGTGCTTGGTTGCTCTGAACCCAGCGGAAGACTTCCAACAACTTTCCCAAAACGCTTAGAAGACACACCGGCGTTTACCAGTTACCCAGGTGAAAATAGTCAAGTGCTTTATGCCGAAGGAGTTTTTGTCGGTTACCGATGGTATGACACTCGTGAGATCGAAGTTGCATACCCATTTGGTCATGGATTGAGCTACACCACCTTTGATTGGTCAGGGCCAAATCTCAAAAAAATGCCTTCTCGTCAAGAATTACTTGAAGGAGAGACAGTAGATCTAACAATTTCTGTCACGAACACTGGAAATCGAGCAGGAAGTGAAGTTGTCCAGTGCTACATAGAACATGTCTCCCCAGTGTTAGCAAGACCAAAAAAAGAGCTCAAAGGTTTTGAAAAAATCTATTTGCAACCCGGCGAAACTAAAGAAGTTGAAATTAACTTAGGAAACCGAGCTTTTGCCTACTGGGATCCTGCGGATCCAGGATGGCCCGAGCGTTCAAAACGTGTTCCAGTAGCGGCTGGAGGCAGAAAATCGGGTCCGGGACATCGAGACGTAGCAGGTTGGTACACAGATCCAGGCCTGTACAAGGCGCACTTGGGTGCCTCTTCTAGGGATTTAAAAGCTGAAATTAACCTAAATATCAACGAAAAATAAAAATTTTTATAAAAGTTGCAGATATATGACAAATTTTCCCGCTATTGCCTAAAAGCTTTTGTTTGTCTTACACTTCTTTTTACCTGAATGTTTTAACATTCGTTTCGTTTACTAATGGAGGGGATTTCTTTTATGGGAATGCTTATTAGGC
>CERV01013533.1_pt1 | contig 13463 bp, 9 predicted proteins | sample 530871 | NCBI WGS metagenome assembly CERV01 (sample SAMEA2621045, study PRJEB7988) | marine metagenome | biome: marine biome (ENVO:00000447); feature: deep chlorophyll maximum layer (ENVO:xxxxxxxx); material: "saline water (ENVO:00002010), including plankton (ENVO:xxxxxxxx)" | depth 50 m
ATCATCAGCCTCGCTATCAAAGTTGAGCTGGCTTTGATCCTCGTCTTCCGTATTGGATGCAGTAGTAAGTTCCACCTCTATGCGACGTAGTTCATCTGCAGCAGGCAGTTCATCAAGGTTTTTTAATCCGAAATTTTCCAAGAAAAACTGGGTAGTACCATATATCTTTGGACGCCCTGGAGCATCAGCCTCACCTTTGATTTCAATTAGCTCTCGTTCAGTTAGAGTAGCAACAACCCCATCCACAGCTACCCCACGAATCTGCTCTATCTCGGCTCGGGTAATTGGCTGGCGATAGGCAATAATGGCCAAAGTCTCTAAAGCAGGTTGCGACAATTTGGGAGGTCTAGGCTTAGCCCCCACAAGAACCTGCAGCCAAGGCGCATAATCAGGCTTGGTTACAAACTGCCAGTTACCTCCAACACAAGCTAATCTATAGCTTCGATTGGAATTATCATGTTCGACTACTAATTCTTCAAGAGCCTTCTCTACAGCACGAGCGGTAGCCTTAGCAAACTCTCGAGTATGTTTCTCATCAGGAAGCTTCTCGGGAGTATCACGCAGGATAGTTCGCAATTCACCGATACTCATCGGCTTTTGGGCCGAAAAGACGATCGATTCAAGTATTTCTTTAAGCTCCACTTTAAAGTGATTCCACTATATCTGTATTGTATTCTTCTGGCACAATTCTTTCCATCTCAACCGGCGCGACAACTATATCGATATCTCCAAAAACTTCACTCTGCATAGCTAATAAATGTTTAAGACGAACTAACTCCAACAGGGCCAAAAATGTAGCAACAATTTCCCCCCGACTACAGGCTTCAGAAAATAACTCAGAAAACCGTAGTTGCCCAGCTTCGCCAAGGCGGCGACGGATCACTACTATTTTCTCACTGATACTCCATTGATCATCAACAATTTCACGCTTTGCTGCTTCACGATAAAAATACTGCTGAAGCACTCTGTCAACCGCTCCAATTAAATCAAAAATACTCGCTTCAAGGCGATTATCCATTGGCAACGGATCTAAAGGGATACTCCCGGGAAGACGTGTGTAAACTTTCTCCTGATCAAATTCCAGCTTTTGCAGATCAACAGTAACGTCCTTGAATCTCTTATATTCAACCAATTTGCGAATTAATTCCCATCTTGGATCCTCAATATCTTCCTCATTTTCATATTCTACCTGCTGATCTACAGGCAGCAATTCACGACTCTTAATATACATGAGAGTCGACGCCATTACTATAAACTCTCCAGCTAAATCCAAATCCAGAGTCTTCATAACCTCAATATACTGAAGAAACTGGCTAGCTAATTCGGTCATATTTACGTCATAAATATCGACTTCCTGCTTCTTAACAAGAAACAGAAGAAGATCCATCGGACCTTCAAAAATCTCAAATTGAATTTTAAAATCAGACATTCGACCACTATGCACGCGGTTGCCATACCTTAATTGACTATCTCACGTTTTGGCAACGATCCTCTCACTAGGTAGGCTTGCAGACACCTATTTCTGCAGGTATTTTCAAACCCATGAAAAATAGGTGGAAGATTTTCGCTACTTTCCTATTGAGCATTACCATTAACCTATATGGCCAAACACAAGAATCGGCAAAAGAAAATGGGATTGAGACAGTTGAAAAGCTTCAGAACCTCTCTTCAAAAGAGAATGCAAATGAAACATCTCCAAGCCAAGAGAATTTAAAGAAGAAAATTTATGTAATACCTGTTCGCAATGATATCATGCCGCCAATCCTTTATGTGATTCGCCGTGGAGTGAAAGAAGCTATGGAAGCTGAAGCTGAATGCATTATCATCGACATGGACACTAACGGAGGCAGAGTTGATATCACTGAGGAAATTTTTGGGATTATCAATAAATTCAAGGGCAAAACTGTTACATATGTCAATAAGGATGCATACTCAGCAGGTGCATTTATTGCCGTTTCAACCGATAAAGTCTATATGGCCCCGCAAAGTGTCATCGGAGCAGCAGCACCAATCATGATGGGGCCAGGAGGAGGTGCCGCCGAGTTGCCATCTACAATGGAGGCTAAGATGAACTCTGCCATTCGCGCCAAGATTCGAACTCAGGCTGAAAAAAACGGCTATGCCATCGACGTAATCGAAGCGATGGTAGATAAATCGAAAACACTTGAGCGAGATGGTAAAACTATTTGTGCTAAAGGCGAAATCCTAACGCTAACAGACATCGAAGCTGCAACAAAATACGGCGAGGAACAAACCCCTCTTCTCTCGTCTGGTACAGTTGAAAACATTGAAACACTGATCAAAGAACTAGGCTATGCCGATGCCGAACGAATCGACATAAAGCCTCTTGGAGCAGAGGAGCTTGGCTCTTGGATTTCAACCATAAGCCCGCTACTTTTATTAATAGGCATTGGGGGACTTTATATTGAATTTAAGACACCGGGATTCGGAGTATTCGGAGCAATTGGAATCGGAGCACTCGTAATTTATTTTTTTGGCGGTTACGTATCAGGATTAGCCGGCATCGAATGGGTAGGTATTTTTTTACTAGGAATCGTACTGGTGGCGATAGAAATTTTTATAATTCCAGGAACACTTATTGTTGGACTATGTGGTGCGGCTTGTATTTTTATTTCAATCATTATGGGTATGACTGACTTATATCCCAACCTCCCTTGGTTTCCCGTCTCTCCTACAGTAGATGGACCTGCCCCAATAGAAGGTATTGACTTCAGCATGCCAGACTTTGGAAAACCATTACGTGATATCTCAATCGCCATTTTGCTTTCTATCCCATTGATATGGGCTTTATCGAAATGGCTAACCCACTCAAAATATATTTCTGAATTTGGAAGCATCTCAGTAAGCGGTTCATCATCCATTGCAGAACTAGCAGCAAAACTTGAATCACGACAGAATCAAATTGGCACAACTACAACACCGTTAAACCCAGGTGGAAAAGCACTTTTTGAGGATGAATTATATAACGTGATTACCCAAGGGGAAATGGTCGCATCCGGAGCTTCGGTGAAAGTTATTGGCAATACCGGCAACGACCTCATTGTAGTGGAATCTTAATCGAAAAATTGGACAGAAACACTTACAAGCAAATTGATTTATTTTGCCTACGGATCAAACATGTGCCCGGTACAAATGGCAGAAAGGTGCCCTGGAGGACAAGCTATTGGCACGGCAGCACTGCGTGACTGGCGATTCCTAATTAACATTCGCACTTATGCAACAATTGAATCAAAGCTTCAATGCACCACATTTGGAGTGCTTTGGACACTAACAAATAAACATATAGCAAACCTTGACGAATATGAAGCAGTCGAAGAGGGAATGTACTTTAAAAAGAAACTCAAAGTTTTTAAGCAGGGAAAACCGATCGAGGCACTAGTCTATATTGACCCTGTTTGCGAAAAAGGCCTGCCGGATAAAATCTACATGAAAAATATATTAAATGGTGCGAAGTATTTTAATCTACCAAAACACTACATTTCACAGCTTAAAAATGAATGGGGAGTAAGTGCTTTTTGAGAAAAATCCAATGCATACAAAATAGATGTATTAAACAATCTATATAATATTAGACCTACCGCGTGCCAGGTATTACGCTGAGTTTGATTCGTTTCCCCTTACGTAATACTTCCATCTCTACCGACATACCAACCTTCACCGCATCAAGAGCATAGGTATAGTCGTAAATATTAGTAATCTCTTTTCCTGCAAAATGCACAATTATGTCACCAGCCTTGATACCTGCTTTATCAGCAGGACCTCCTCCTCGAACCCCAGATAACAAAACCCCCTTGACATCCTCAGACGAATAATCAGGGATTGTTCCTAAATATACTCGAATCGCATCACGGCTTCCACCTTGATCGGATTTTTCAACTTTAACATAATCCGGACGAGCACTTTCAGTCACAAGATCTTGAACCATATTACTGGCAAATCGAGTGATTCTCTCAATCCCTTCGTAGTTCAGTGTATCGGGATCATCTCCAGGTCGATGGTATTCTTTATGGCTACCAGTAAACCAAGCAAGAACAGGGATACCTTTTGGATAAAACGAAGTTGTATCAGTCGGCAAATAAGGGTCTTGTTGAAGGTTAAGATCAAAACCTGCAAGCACATTACGTCGCTCAATTAACTTTTTCCAATTCGTCGACGATCCAACCCCTTGCAAAGTCAACTTATTGTTTCTAAGTCGCCCAACCATGTCAAAATTAAGGTACGCAATAATTTGCTTTAAATCGACTGTTGGCTTAGCCGAGTAACGAGCAGAACCGATTAAACCTAATTCTTCTCCAGACCAAAAACTAAAAATTACGCCCCGTTTAAACTTCTCTGGCTTTTTCTTTCGAAGACTTGATAACTGATCAGCCATCTCGAGCAAAACTGCAACTCCTGAAGCATTATCATCGGCACCATTATGAATTAAGCCTTCCTCTCCCTTAATACCAAAGCCTCCAGTCTCTCCACGCCCAAGGTGATCATAGTGTGCTCCGAGCATAACATACTCAGATTTTTGCGCCGCTACCGCTTTTCCATTTGGAGGTAACATCGCAACAATGTTACTACCTTTCTTACGAATTCTTTTAATATCTGTCTTTATATTTAGAACTATGCCTGGCAACGACAATCCATGAACGGCATGCGGATTCTCTTTATCTAGAGATGTCTGCAATTCCTTTAAAGACTTACCATAAAACTGCACTAGTGAATTACCAATTTCACCACTAATCGAAATAACAGGAATTCCTGCTCCGGCCATGCTCATATCAAAATTTAAATTAGCTAGTTTACCCGCGTTAGGTGAGTTCGGGCCAGTAACAACAAGTAATGCCTTAGCGCCATTATTCCTTGCTATTAGTGCCTTATATCTTAAACCCGCGTAACGATTCAATTCCTGGCGACGGTCTACTGATATATCTTCCGGCACATAGCGAAGTACCATCACAATTTTATCCTTCACCTTCAAATCCCCGTAAGAATTATATCCGACTCCCAGCTTACCCGGTTTAGTAAGACCGTAACCCGCAAATATTACCTCACCTTCAATTTGTCCATTGGCAGAAAATGCAAGTGGTCGAAAATCCTTGTCTAAATTAAAAGTATGATCTTCACCAGTATGCCCTCGAAGTATCATTTGATTGTTAGGCTTAACCAGCTCTACTCCTCCAGTAAATTCAAAATTGTGATCATAACTTCCATCTTCAGCACCAAACGGTTCTAGACCTGATGAAACTAATTTTTCACGAATATATTCTGCCGCCTTACGAATACCTTCACTTCCAGTACGGCGCCCCTCTAATTCATCAGAAGCCAAAAAAACAACGTGCTTCCTAATATCATCCTGTGAAACAACTGAAGAGATTTTTGGTTGTTCTATTTCTCTCTTAGGAGATCGGCCCAAAATTGACAATGCCGCCTCGTGGTTCCATTTAGCCAGAAACAATTGAGACTGTTTTTCGGAAGTAGCATTCGAAGTCCAACATAGTTGCAAGCCGTTTGGAGAAAATACCGGCAGGCCATCGAACCCTGCCCGTTCGGTCACCCGAATTGGTTCACACAGCCCACGTGAATCAACCAAATATAGCTCGAAATTTGAGAAACCAAGCTTATTGCTGGCAAAAATAATGTATTCACCCGATGGATGAAAATATGGAGCCCATGACATTGATTTGAAACTGGTAATTTTTCTTACATCAGAACCATCTAATTTCATGGTATGGATCTCGGCAACAGATCCGGACTTGTTAAAACGACGCCAAACAATTCGCTGTCCGTCAGGTGAGAAAAATGGGCCACCATCATAGCCAGGGGAAATCGTCAATCGTTTCTGTTCCGAACCATCAGCATTCATAATATATATTTCCCCAAAATATGACAGGTCAATGTCTCGGAGTTTTTTCTCTTCCTCCGTGAGGTCATTTACATAAGCGCTTCTTGTCGAACTAAATACAATTTTTTTACCATCTGGAGAGAAACCAGCTTCAGCATCATAACCCTTTACTTTTGTAATTCGGCGAAGATTACTACCGTCAATATTAGCAGTGAAAATATCCATTGTCTCATCATAATCCCATGAGTAACGGCGCTGCTTCCCAGATGCTCGAAATTCCAGTTCGGCCTTCTGCTTTGCCTTAGCTCCCGAGTCATGATGTGTAGATGAAAATAATACACTTTGACTGTTTGGATGAAAAAAAGCACAGGTTGTCTTGCCGTCCCCAGGCGAGACACGAAATGTACGACCTGTCTTAAAATCAATTGTATAGATTTGATAGAATGGATTTCCCGCCTCTCGTTCGCTTTGAAAAATCAACTTTGATCCATCAGCACTATAATATCCTTCTCCACTTCTGCGGCCTTCGAATGTTAACTGCCTCACACGAGATAAAAGCATATCCTGATTATTTGCTAAGGATTCATATCCACATCCAGCAAACATTATGATAGCTATAGAAGCTCTAACTCCAATAGAGAATAGGCCTAACATTTCGCAGCCCGTTTTAAATTAAACTGAGGTTTTTTCAACTCGGGTTTTTACGATTAGATTGTTTTAAAGTTACAAAATGGCATTATTTTGTGCATTAAGCATAGATGATACGTATTGAAACAGTCGATTCTCTTCAAAAACTTCGCGAGTTTGTTCGGTTTCCATTACGTATTTACTCTAAAGATTCACCTTGGGTTCCCCCTATGTGGAGTGATGAATTAAAACGTCTGGACCCTAAGCAAGGACCATTTTTTGACCACTCGGATGCCCAACTTTTTCTCGCTCGAGATAATAATGGCCAACCATTGGGTCGTATTGCAGCGATAAAATTTAATGGCCATCTACAAATTTACAAAGACAGATTGGGTTTCTTCGGTTTTTTCGAATGCATAAATGATCAGGCCGTAGCTGACCAACTAATTAAAACGGCAAAAAAATGGCTCAATCAAAACGGCTTAATCAAAATGCGTGGACCAGCCAGCTTTACTATAAATGAGCAAATTGGCCTATTGATCGAAAACTTTAACGAACCTCCAACCCTATTAACCACTTGGAACCCTCCATACTATCAAAGACTCTTGGAAACAGCAGGCTTAGTCAAAGCTGAAGATCTGCTTGCGCGTGAAGTTATACTTTCCGATATTGATCCTCAATATCTTAGCAGAATCTCTCGGATTGGAAAGCGCAGCAAAAAAATATCCATAAGAGAAGCAAACCTTGATAACATAGAAAACGAAATCGATATTCTAGTTAAAGTTTACGGCGAAGCATGGAATGAAAACTGGGGGGCCGTTCCAATAAGTCGCAATGAATTCATAAAGCTTGTACGCGAACTAAAACCATTTCTACTTCCAGAATGTACTTTAATTGCGGAATACGATGGCATTCCAGTTGGAGTATGTGTCGCTATACCAGATATCAATTCCGCAATCAAAGCATGCAATGGGAAACTTGGTCCGCTTGGTTTAATTCGCTTCATGCTGGCAAGACGACGAACAGACCTTATTAGGGGTGTTGTAAGCGGCGTATTGAAACCTTATAGAAATAAAGGAATTGAGTCAGCTTTCGGTTCAAGAATGCTGAACAAACTAATTGGAAGTAGATACAAGCGTATTGAGTTCTCTTGGATGCTTGAATCAAATTTTCGTGTGCACCGCGTACTGGATAGCATCGGAGCGCAAACCACCAAGCGGTGGCGAGTTTATGAAATGGATCTGTAAATCATCTATCTAGCGTTTTTCTCTAATGCTAAACAAATAATTCTGATTGCGAAGTATTAGGCGATCTTGAACAAGAGCAGGATTAGCCATGCTCATTCCTCCCGTATAATTAACTCGTACAAGTTTATATTCCTTACCAGCTAAAAACACATATGTTTCTCCGGCTTCACTTAGTGCAAAAACATGGCCTCGATATGCCCATGGAGATGCTGTGAATCCAGTTGTTTTTTCGGGATTTATTCTCTCCTTATCAAAATGCACACTTCCCGTTCTAGCATCGCGGCAACCTAAAAACCCAAAATCAAATAGAGTATAAAATTCATCTCCATAAACTAGTGGTGTTGTATTATAAGGCGCGGCTCTTTTATCATACCAAGCAATAAAATTGTTTTTTGTTTCGCCTGGCTTAAGGGAAATATCATTCTTTGCTCCGGGCTTAATTGCATAAACATGTTTTTCCCGATCCCCGACATAACCGGAAGCAATGTATAACAAACCATGAGCCTCAAATGGGGTTGGAATTACAATGGAAGTGCGGGACTTCCACTTCAAACTCCAACGCTCATTCCCTGCAAGGTCATACGAACGAGTTTGATTACGCCCAGTCAAAATCAATTCACTAATACCGTCATGTTTCCAAATAAATGGTGTTGACCAGTTACTTGGCTCTTCACGATTTGTCTTCCATAGCTGTTTACCAGTATTCTTATCAAAAGATGCCACCCAACTATCCTCCATGTTATCATTGACAATGATAAGTTGATCACCTTCAAGTATCGGAGATGATCCGGTACCCCAACCATTTCGCATCTCATATGGCTTAAACATTTTTTCCCATATTTTTTTTCCAGTCTTATCTAAACAATAAAGTCCATGGCTACCAAAATACGCATAAACCAGTTCCCCATCTGTAACTGGTGTCTCAGCAGCATAGCTGTTCTTAATATGAATTGGCGTCACTGGCCGAGTCGCAAGCACCTCCTTTTGCCAGAGATAATCTCCACTTTCTATATCGAGACAGAGTACTAGAAAATGATGCATGTGCTTGATTGGTTCCTTTCTGTCTCCACCAAAGTATAATCCAGGCTTTCGTGGTTCTATCTCACCTTCACTCACAGCAGAGGTCAAATAAATGCGCCCGCTATGAACCACCGGACTAGACCAACCGAGTCCAGGCACCTTTACTTTCCACTCAATGTTCTTGTTCTTCTTTACGTCCCATTCAAGAGGTAGATTAGCATTTTCCGAAATTCCTCGCGCAGAACCCCCTCGAAACACTGACCAATTTTCAGCCGCCACAGCTTGAGTAAAAATCAAGAGCAAAGTCTTGAGCAAAATTGTAAATTCCATTCTGTATTGGTAAAAGCCGGACATGTAAGAACCAGCATTTTACGTCTAATAATGCCGGTCAAGATAATTGACCATATTCATAATGCCGGTTTAGCTGTTTCTCCCAATAATAAATCATGAGTAACTTTATTCTTATACTTGTTACAGCTCCGAACATTAAATTAGCTAGAAGACTTGCTAAGGGCGCACTTGAACAAAAACTCGCAGCTTGCGCGAACATCATTCCTGCAATCGAATCTCACTATTGGTGGAAAGAAAAACTCGAAAATGAAAAAGAAGTGTTAATTTTGTTTAAGACGATTAAGGAAAATATTACAGAGCTTGAACAAACAATTTGTAATCTCCACACTTATGATACCCCTGAGTTCGTTGCCGTCCCAATCGCTTATGGAAACCAAAAATATCTTAATTGGATTTCAGATAATACTAATTAACTTTAACGTTAATCTTCTTTGATTTGGCCTTCATATGCATCATTTTTAGCTATATTCTCTTCAATTTGAACATTTTCGACATTAGTGCTCTGTGCAAGAATAAATGCTTTAACATCTTGGTCGGTAACAAAATATTTCTTACCAATTTTTCGAGCTCGAATTTTGCCAGCTTGAATATAGCGAGTCACTGTTCGATATTTCATATCAAGCATCTTTGCTACTTCATTTGCGTCAAAAGCCTTAAAATCATCTACATGAATCATATCTAATCAACTTAAAAAACCATATTAAGTATTAATACGTCAATATAATACATAATAATTCATTTTAATTCTTTTTTATTATCAGCATGTATTATTGCCTCTGTATAGTATTGTTTCTTGAGGCTTTTTACACTTTTGATACAGTCCGCGACCTTTTTTAAGGTTGCACCATGGAGAAAGAGATCAATCGAAGGCGTACATTTGCGATTATTTCGCATCCTGATGCTGGAAAAACAACACTAACTGAAAAAATGCTAATGTACGGAGGAGCAATTCAGTTAGCTGGCTCTGTACGATCTCGTAAGACCCAACGAGCCACGACATCGGACTGGATGGAGCTTGAGCGCAAGCGAGGAATCTCAGTTAGCTCAACCGTATTACAATTCGATTATCGAGGTTACCAAATCAACCTGCTCGACACCCCAGGACATAGAGACTTTTCAGAGGACACTTATCGGGTACTAACTGCTGTAGATGCTGTCGTCATGGTTCTTGACGCCGCAAAGGGCATTGAAGCACAAACTAAAAAGTTATTTGAAGTCTGCCGTCAGCGAGGCGTCCCCATCTTTACATTCATAAATAAATGCGACAGACCAAGCAAAGGTGCAATCGAGTTACTGGATGAAGTAGAGAGTGTTCTTAATTTAAAACCTTTTCCAGTAAACTGGCCAATCGGTGACGGACAGGATTTTAAGGGCGTATATGATCGACTATCAAAAAAAGTACACCTTTTTGAAAGAACTACAGGCGGTGCTTACATAGCCCCAGTAGAGGTCGGCGATATATCAGATGACTTTGTTAAGGAGAGGGTCCCAAAAGAAATTCTATCTAAAGTTACGGAGGAATTGGAAATGCTAGAAATAGCTGGCACCGAATTTAATGGAAATGAAATTTTGGCTGGTCGCACAACTCCCGTTTTCTTTGGAAGTGCTATGAATAACTTTGGAGTCGAATTAATATTACAGGGATTTCTTGAGCACGCCCCACCTCCATCGGGACGTGAGTCCAAAGGTAATCTGATTCCGCCTGATAGTGAAAATTTTTCCGGTTTTATATTTAAGATACAAGCTAATATGGATCCCAAGCACCGAGACCGTATAGCATATATTCGAATTTGTTCTGGCAAATTCGAACGTGACATGACGGTGTTTCATTCTCGTACTAAAAAGAAGGTGCGATTGGCTAGCTCCCACAGATTGTTTGGAAAGGAAAGAGAAACAGTAAATGAAGCCTATGCTGGAGATATAATAGGTTTGGTAGGTCACTCAGATTTTGGAATTGGAGATACACTGTCATCACAAAAAGATTTAGAATTTCAGGAGATTCCTAGATTTACTCCAGAAAGCTTTTCATACTTACACAACACCGATACCGGAAAGTTCAAACAATTCCGACAAGGTCTAGATCAACTGCTTCAAGAAGGTGCTATCCAATGCTTAAGCTTAAAAGGAAGTACAGTAGCTGTTCCTGTACTCGCTGCAGTTGGCCCATTGCAATTTGACGTAGTACAATTCCGTCTTGAAAGTGAATATAATGCATCGACACGATTAGAACCCGCTCCCTGGCAAGTAATCCGGTGGCTCCCTGAAGCACTTACCGAAGAGGAAATGGATAAGCTTTCACCACCGACTGGATCGCGATTTGGATGGGATTCAGACAAAAATCCAGTGCTACTTTTTCAAAGTGATTGGGCAGCAAGTTACTTTGAACAAAACAGCTCTGACTTGCCCTTATCAATGGTTCCTCCAAACCAGAAAGAGCTCTAAAAAAACGTTAAAATTTTAAGCGATTTGGTTCGACCAATGCCTCAAAACCATAACATCACTCTCCTGGACGCCTCAGATATCAAAATACGCTTCAACGATAACGAAGTATTGAAGGAGGCTTCATTGACAATTCGGATTGGTGATCATCTTGGGATGGTAGGACGTAATGGTTCAGGTAAATCAACCTTCCTAAAAATTCTCACCGAAGTAATCCAACCAGACTCAGGCAATATATCACGTCGTCATGGCTTGGTAATTGGATATTTGTCACAAGATCTTGCGATGGCAGAAGAGGCAACTGTCGAACATACAATCAGGGGAGGAGCAGAGCACATCATTAATTTACTAGCAAAATACGAAAGCTTGCCTCCAAATTCAAATATACAATCTGAATTAGAGCAACAGATCACCGCTAGTGATGCATGGAATATTGATACTCGAATCCAGACAGCAATGATGCATCTAAATGCACCGGATCCAGAACGTGTTATCAAAACACTTTCTGGAGGAGAAAAAAGGCGTGTCGCTCTGTGCCGAGCTATCATTTCTAATCCCGACCTGTTAATACTCGATGAACCTACTAACCATCTTGATACCGAATCAATTGAATGGATGGCAAATTACTTAAAAAAATTCAGAGGGGCATTTTTAGTATCTACTCACGATCGGTATTTTCTTGATGAAATTTGCAATCATATCGTTGAATTGCAAAGTGGACGTTTTTATTTACACAAGGGAAACTATTCGAATTATCTTGAATCTAACCTAGCAAGGATGGATAGCGAACAAGCACTGGAGTTGAAGCGCAAAAAGTTTTTACGCAGAGAACTAGAATGGATTAAACGCGGCCCAAAAGCACGAACTACAAAAGCTAAATTCCGAGTCGATAAGTTTCACAATATAAAAAATACTAAGGAGCCTGATTCAGAACTTTCAATGGAAATGATTATTCCCCCTCCCGGTCAATTAGCAAATCGAGTTTTAGATTTGATCAATATCGATTTGGAATTGGGAGGCAAATCTCTTATAGAAAAATTTCATTTTAAATTTGAAGCTGGTATGCGCATTGGCATATGTGGTCGAAATGGCCTAGGAAAAACTAGTTTACTAAAAATAGTGCTTGGACAACTACCCCCAACCGATGGCAACCGAAAAATAGGGGTACTAACAGAGTTTAATTATGTAGATCAAGAGCGCATACAGTTAGATCCAGAAAAAACACTGCTTGAAGAAGTTGCAGAAGGCTCTGACACAATTAGTTTTGGAAATGGTCAACTCGCGATTAGGGCTTATCTTCAACGATTTGGATTTAACCCTAAGCGTATCAACATGAAGGTTAAGAGCTTATCCGGCGGAGAAAAGAGCCGGTTACTACTTGCTCGCATCCTAAAACACGGTGGGAATTTCTTGATCTTAGACGAGCCGACCAACGATCTTGATTTACCCACATTGCGGTTACTTGAAGAAGCTCTTTTGGCATTCTCTGGATGTGTACTTGTCGTAAGTCATGATCGTTATTTTCTAAATAGAGTTTGCACTGGCATTATTGCTTTTGAAGGGGAAGGGCAAGTATTCTACAACGAAGGAGACTATGAGTATTATCGCCAGAAATTGTCCGAACGAAAGACTATTTCAATTGCGCAAAAAACTTCTGCTAAACCAAAGTCTGAAAAGAATAAGACTAAAAGTACCAAACCAAACAAACTCACATGGAAAGAAAAAAAAGAACTTGAAGGAATAGAAGAGGCTATTCTTGAAGCGGAAAAAGAGATTTTAGAGATTGAGGCAATATTCGCTGATCCAGAATTCCACTCAAAACATGGGAACAAAACTAATGAGTTCAATAAGAAACTAGAAACAGCAAAACAAAGAAGCCTTACACTTTATGGGAGATGGGAAGAACTTGAAAATTTGAAACAAGCTTC
>CERV01131120.1_pt1 | contig 13373 bp, 13 predicted proteins | sample 530871 | NCBI WGS metagenome assembly CERV01 (sample SAMEA2621045, study PRJEB7988) | marine metagenome | biome: marine biome (ENVO:00000447); feature: deep chlorophyll maximum layer (ENVO:xxxxxxxx); material: "saline water (ENVO:00002010), including plankton (ENVO:xxxxxxxx)" | depth 50 m
CGACGTTCAGGCAACTTAACGCCCTCCTAACTTTCTTGCTTCACGTCCTGTATCTCTTAACATTAGAATATCACCAATTCTAATCGCTCCAACTACGTTCCGAGTAATAATTCTACCAACATCTCTAGGATTTGGTGCATCATTAACTCTTACTTTAACTTGGGTTGCTTCACCTGTCATACCTGTTCTAGCTACGATTTCAACAACTTCTGCTGGCCAACCCAATTCTTCACTCACAAATTACACCTCATTTATTTGCTTCTTTTATCTTACCAATTACAGTATCATATTTATCTTGATTACTTTTTGGTATTTCTAACAAAGCAATGGATGCTGTTTTAACACCCTCGGGCAAACCTGATTCTTTGCCCAAATATTCTTGGTGTCTAACATACCCAAATGGTATTTGTTTTTCTTCACATATCATTGGTATATGGGCTAACAATTCGGGAGGATTTACATCTTCAGCCATAACTATTAACTTAGCTACGCCTCTTTCTGCAGCTTTAGTAACTTCGTTACTACCTCTACAAATGGCTCCTTCTTTGCAACTTGATACTAAATCAAATATTGCGTCTTCTAAATCTTCTGGTGTTTCAAATCTTACATGCACAGTCACTGGATTCACAACCTCTTGGCACTTGCGCCACGACATGATGGGTATAAACCCAACGCAGGAAAGTCTTTCTTCAATTTTCCATTAATTTAGCAATTCCCCTACATAAAGCAGAGGCAGAAGATACTACAGAACGTGGATTTTTTAAAGAATCGGAAGCAATTATACCATCAACGAATTTATCTAACTTTGAAATTGCTCCACCAGTAAACAATCCATGAGAGCAAGCCGCATATACAGCTTTTGCACCTTGATCTCTTAACGCTTCACTCGCTCTACAAATAGTACCACCCGTTGAAATCATATCATCTACAATAGTTACAATTGCATTTTTAACATCCAAATCTTTTGCTTTGTGGACAATTGTATGAGCATCAATTCTTGTTTTTTCTAAATATGAAAATTTACATCCAATAGTTTCTGCAACAAAACTTGCTCTTTCTATTGCACCTTTATCTGGTGAAAGAATAAAATCAGGATTAATTTCAGATTGAAGATAAAATGCTATTTCGGACATTGATGATGCAAAAGAAACCTGTACAGGTAAATTTTCTAAAACTTCAGGTGCATGTAAATCTAGAACTGTAATCCCATCACACTTTGAAGATAATAACATTCCAATTGCTCTTGCAGATACTGCTTCTCCCTGATTAAATCTTTTATCTTGTCTAGAATAACCAAAATATGGTATTGCTAAAAAAATCCCAGGTCCTGTAGGTTCACAATCAATACCTTTACCTCTAATATCTTCAAGTTTACCTTCCCTTACATCATTTATCGCTTCTAATAACAAAATGGTTTCAATAATACAACTATCTGGAAATGTATTTGAAACTAAGATTACGGGAGAAGAACGAATTTTTTCTATACTCTTTTCTGGAACTCTAAAATATCCTTCCGTATCTGGAAAGCGCCTGGCTTCCAATGAATGATGTTCACAGCCTAAAATTTGAGCCATGTCTTCTGCGATATGCTTACAACTACTCCCTGAAACTACCAACAAATTGATTCCCTCAGACCCTCGGACAAGTATCCCACACTTGGATTTATTTACTAAAAAATTTCATAATTAATCTAATCCTTGGACTAATTAGAATGGGCGAGGCAGGATTTGAACCTGCGGCCTCCCGGTTATCAGCCGGGTGCTCCAGCCAAGCTAAGCTACCCGCCCAAGGCAGTTTGTCCAATCAGGAACATTTCATAACGATGACGGTAGAATAATTCTAAGAAGTGCCTCTATTGCTCATGGACTAATGGCAAAAGGTAAAGATGCACTTTCTTATGCTCTATCCAAATTTATTTTCTCTTCAATAGAATTTTCCGATACTGAAGCAAGAAAATATTGGGAAAATATAATACCCGAGATTGAAAAAATCTCAACTGATCAAGAAATAATAAATCCGGCTCAAAAAGTCAAACTTATTTTTACCAATAATAAATTTCATTCTAATGAAAAAGCTCCAAAAGTAATAATTATGAATCAAGAAATTTCAATGGAACATCCAGGTGAAATAATTTTAGAAGCATCATCAGGAGAAGATTGTGCAAGACTACTTTCAATATCACATACAATTGCACAACGATTCTCTCTACCAATTTATTTAATAATCTCAAGGGAATGTCTTAATGAAAAATTAAATTTTAAACCAGAACATATTCCTTTCCCTCCAAAGTTTATTATTCGTGAGCAATCTTGGAAACCAGATAAAATATATCCAAATCATCCAGCATTGAGTTTCAAAAGAATAGATTATGGAAATAATAAAGGCCCAAGGGACAAAGCAAAAATTTTGATTATTTCACATGGTAAACATTCTTTATTTGTTAAGAAAATTATTAAGAATTCAAAAGAAAACATTAGACACTTAGAAATTCAGACATTAAGACCAATTTCAAAAGAAATTGTAAATCAGGCAATGAAATCTGTGAATAATACAATATCTATTGATGAAACCTATTGCTGGTTAGAACAAAATGATTTGATTGAATCATTATCATTAAATGAATTAATTGATTTAATCAATTAAATTATTCATCTTCATCAATAAAATCTGGATCATTAATTTGGATATAACTTGGTAATGTTAATAATTTACTGATTGTTCTTGATAAAACTACTTCATCTAAACTTTCTCGTGTTTTTGCAAAAGCATTAATTGGGATATTGATTCTTTCTGGCAAACCAAAATCTCTCCTAATACTTAACCTAGTTTCGACAATTACACCTCTGTATGTACGTTTTTTCTTTAGTAAGCCTACGATTACTCCAACTTCATCTCCTTGGTTATCTTGAACTGCTCTATCTTCCATCTCATCTGGTGCGTATAAATTTTCATCTATACGAACTGTGTTTCTCCATCTTCTTTGTAATTCTCTCATTGATTTAGATAATTTAACAGATCCATCATCCATTATACTGTGCACTAGTTCCTTAGAGAGTGGTGCCATTTCTGCTGGTTTTCTCATAAACTCATCCGCTATGTCTGATTCAACCTCAATTCTCATAGATCTTACTCTATCAGTATTTGGATGATTTCTTTCTCCAACTATAACTCCTACCTTTGTTTCTCCGACATACACGTCTCTTCTCAATAATTCTTGTATTGTATATTCATTTCTTGCCATTCGCATCCCGTCCTATTTTTCTCCTTAGCGCGGACTTTAATCAATACAGTATATATACTATCCGTAATTAGTTATATTTAATTGTCTAATTGAAATAGTTTAAAAAAATATATGATTTCAATTGAAAAATCTAATTTATAGGCGGATAATAATAATTTATTGAAATTGATTTTAGTAAAGAAAATACCATGTAAAATAAATGATTTTTCAATTAAAAGTATTCATAATTGATTTTTGAAAATATATTAAAAGTGTATTTAATTTTTCAATTAAAAAATTAATTTTTCAATTGAAATTTTAATTATGAATTAAATTATAAAATTAGATATGAAATTTTGATAGTCCTTGGAAACGAGAAAGGGAATTATTGATGAGTATCGTTTTAGTGGGCGTGTTAATTGGGATGAGTTCTATGGATTCTAAAATTTCAAAATTAAAACACATTAGACAAAACTCAGGTAATGCCAACACGATTGGACTCTCCGACGAAATAATCGGAGTATGTTTAAAATCATTTGAAGATTTAAATGCGGCAATCGATGAAGCTTACAACAACCATCAGAACCTAACAAAAGAATTCGGCGAAAAAATTACCAAGATGGATGAATCAGAATTAATTGAATATTTACAAAAAGACTATGTCAACTTCTACTCCGCTCCAACAGTTAATCCATACGTTGCTATATCAGCAAAAGGCCCATGGATCGTAACTTCTAATGGTGCTGTTTTGCATGACAATGGGGGCTATGGAATGCTTGGCATGGGACACGGTCCCGAAAATGTGATTCAATCAATGCAAAAAAATTGGGTTATGGCTAATGTAATGACGCCATCATTTAGCCAAAAAAGATTAGCAGATAAGTTGAAACTTGAAATCGGACATACTCGAAATGAATGTCCTTTTGAACGTTTTATTTGTATGAATTCAGGGTCAGAATCTATGACTGTTGGGATGAGAATTTCAGACGTTAACGCTTTGAAAATGACTGGCCCAGGAGGTCAACATGAAGGTAAACCTACACAAATGATAGCAATAGAAAAGGCATTTCATGGAAGAACAGACCGACCTGCCCAAATCTCTCATTCCTGTAAAGACGGTTATGATCGAAATCTGAAAACGTTTCAAAATAGAAATAATCTAAAACTAATACCTGCAAATGATATAGACGCTCTAAAGAATGCTTTTACACAAGCCAATACAGATGGAGTCTTTATTGAATTGCTGGCAATTGAACCTGTTCAAGGAGAAGGTGCACCAGGAGTCTGTATTGAGAGGGCATTCTATGATGAGGCTAGACGTCTTACAACAGAACATGGATCAATGCTAATCATAGATTCTGTACAAGCAGGGCTAAGGGGGCAAGGATGTCTAAGCATTGTAGATTATGAAGGATTTCAAGATGCTGAAGCACCCGACATGGAAGCTTGGTCTAAAGCCATTAATGCTGGTCAATATCCGCTTTCTGTAGTCGGCATGACCAAGAAAGCTGCAGAATTATACGTAACTGGAATTTATGGGAATACAATGACCACAAATCCTCGAGCATTAGAGACTGCAGTGGCTGTACTAGAGAGCATTACTCCCGAACTTAGGCAAAATATTCGACAACGAGGAAAAGAACTGAAGAATAAACTGGAAAAATTAATGTCTGAATTTCCTGAATCAATTATCTCAGTGCAAGGGACTGGGCTTCTTGTATGTGCAGAACTCCATCCCGAAAAATTACCCGTAATTGGATTTGGTTGCGTTGAAGAATGGTGCCGTTTAAATGGTCTTGGTGTGATACATGGTGGTGAAAATGCATTACGTTTTACCCCCAGATTTGGAATCACTACTTCTGAAATTGATATAATTATTGATGTTGTTCGAAAAGCTTTGATTCATTTCAAATAACGGCGAATAAATTAAATTATTCATGAAAACATACAGTATCTTATATGCTAAATATACTAGCCTTGTATAATGTACAAATTCGAACATGAAACCTTTGTTGATGAAAATATTGAAAATACCTTTTCTTGGTTTGAGCATGAAGGTTCATTCAGAAGGTTAATGCCTCCTTGGGAAGTTCTAAAGGAAGTAAGAGCAGACGAATCAATTGAAGAAGGGGCAATTAGAATCTTTGAAATTCCATTTGGTCCATTGAAGATGAAATGGGTAGCTAAACATACAGTTTATAATCCACCTAACCAATTCAAAGATATTATGTTGAAAGGACCATTTTGGAGATGGGAACATGTTCATGATTTTATCCCTAAAAATAATGGAACTCTAGTAAAGGATTCCGTAGAATATCAAGTCCCATTTGGTGCATTTGGATATTTATTCGCCGGAAGAAGTGTTAGAAAAAGGATTAAAAATATGTTCATTTCTAGAGAACTAAGGTTGATTAGAGATTTAGAGAATCATAAAAAATTTAGATCCGAAAAACGCAAAAAAATCTTAATTGCAGGTTCTTCAGGTATGATTGGAACTCAATTAGTAGCATTCTTTGACACAGGAGGACATGATGTTTGGAGATTAGTTCGAAGAGAAGCTAAACCTAATTCTAATGAAATAAAATGGGACCCTGAAAATGACATCTTGGATTCTAGAGAAATTGAAGGTTTTGATGCAATAATTCATCTTGGGGGAGCAGGAATTGGAGATAAACGATGGACTAAAAAAAGAAAGGATTTAATTCAAAAATCTAGGGAAAAAACCACCACATTATTATCTGATACAATCTGCAAATTAGATAAAAAACCAGAAGTCTTTCTGATAGCAAGCGCTATAGGGTTTTATGGAAATAGAGGAGATGAAGAGTTAACTGAAGAAAGTGAACCGGGAGAGGGGTTCCTTACAGAAACTGTATTAGCATGGGAAAAATATGCTAACTCAGCAAAAAATGCTGGTGTAAGAGTAATTAACATTAGAACTGGAATCGTCTTATCTGCAACTGGTGGCGCTCTAAACAGAATGTTGTTACCTTGGAAATTAGGTGGAGGGGGATCTATTGGAGGGGGAAAACAATGGATGTCATGGATTTCATTAGATGATCAAATATATGCAATAAATCACCTAATAATGAAAAAAGAATGTAGTGGACCATATAACTTAACATCTATTAATCCAGTCAGACAGAAAGAATTTTCAAGGACTTTAGGAAGAGTTCTTTGGAGGCCCGCTTTCGCTCCAATTCCAAAATTTCCGATGAAGATTTTATTTGGGGAATTAGCAGGACCTCTTTTATTTGAAGGTCAAAGAGTTTTGCCCGACAGATTAATGAAATCTGGATTCAAATTCACTCACGAAAATCTTGAAGATGCTTTGAGGGATTGTTTAGGGAAATGGAGATAAAATGATTAGAAAAACAATTTCATTATCGGGTGATTCTAATTTTCTAAAAGATTTAATAAAAAATAGAATTTCAGACAGAATGATTCATGAAATTAAGGAAAATTCTGATTCCGGATTGAATATTCATTTTGAAATAGGAAATGATTTAAAAAATGAAATTACTACACCATCTATTATCATTCGGCCCTGGCATAAACAAATCATTCCATTTGATTTAGATGGTTGTATAGAACTACACATCAGAGATTTATTATGCATAGATCCTCAAGGTAAATGGGGTCCAAAAGATATTTCTAATTGGATCAATGCCCTTGAATCTAATCAAACATTAGATTTAGAAAATTACCCAATTAGATTTTGGACTTCTAAAAATGACATTATTAACTTAATTGAAACACTTATTGAAATTCCCAAAATCCCTACTTTAGTTACTGAGGTTTGTGGAAGGAGACCTTGGCTAGCAAATGATATATTTTTAGAATTGAAAATGTTATGGAGAAGAATAAATAATTCTAAATTAAATCAAATCGATATTATTGATTTAGAAGTTAAAGAAATTCGGAATACTAGTACAAATTATAACTCTAAACCCCCGAATCTTTCTGATTTACACAATTTATTAAAGATACAAAATGGAAACGGTTGGGTTACTCAAACACCGATAAGGATTTCTTTAATGGAATGTCTAGAAGAAATCATACATTTTGAAAATTAAAATTATCCACAATAATGATAATGGAAAGTTATGAGGATTTATTGTAGGGGAGTAAGAATGTCGGAGGATATAATAAATAGTTTATACATATTTTCAATTAGTTTGATTGCTGGTTTTGCTATAGCAAAATATCTTACTGGAAAAACGCCTCAAATTAAAATATATATTTTTCATATTCATCATTGGATTTGGGCCACAACAATCTTAATTTTTCTATTCTTTTGGGATCAAACTGAAGCATGGATGATTGGAATTGTCACTGGAGTTGCACTAGAAGGATTAACTTATGAAGATTGGTCGATTTTTATCAAAGAGGAATGATTCTGTTTATATTTTTTAATAGTATTCTATGGAAATGATGTACACCAGATTCTTTTTCGGGCGAATACCGACCTCTTTCATAAGACTCTGAATGTACTCCTCTTTGAACTGATTCTACTATTTGTTGATCTTCTTCCTCAACTTTATCTAAATCTCCACCAGCTCCTTTTGAGATTAAACCTGGATTATTTACATAACCTCGATATATAATTTTTGAATTTCCAGAATCTAAAGGAACAACAATATTCACAGATACCCCCCACGGATAAAAGTTAAACATCATATTGGGATATATCCAAAAATAATATGCTGCAATATTATCGCCATAATCAATTGATTCCTTGGGTAAATCAAAACATAATTCTCCAGGTTTTGCATAGCCAATTTGCAATACACCATTAGAGAATAATTCTGTTTTATAAGAGTCGTTTTCAATAATATTATTCAAATCTCCATGAACAAAGGGAATATGAAACCCCTCTAGATAATTATCAACATATAATGCCCAATTTGCTTTGATAGAGTGTGTTCGATCTTTACTCGAATCATATTTGAATTTTTCAATATCCATCCACCCAATTCTGTTATCTAAAAATTCGATGAATTCATCAAATTTTTGTTTACCCTTGTTTACAAAAAGTAAGTTTTTCCAATTCATTAATTCAAAATTTTTTAAATTATCTCCCTCGGTAGGGAAATTTTTTACATTTTCAAATTTAGGCATATTTTTTAATTGACCTTTCAAATCAAAAGTACGGCCATGATATGGGCATTGTATTCTTGATTTTTTACATTTTTCATTTACTAATAACATCGCTCTATGTGTACAAACATTAGAAATACAATTATAACTCTCAGTTTTGGTCAATATTAATTCGTCATTAATTATCTCTCCCATTCTTTCTAGTGGAATAATATTAATATCATCAAATTCTGAACTATGTACAGCAAAATGCCAATGATTAGAAAAAGAAGTCTTTATTTTTTCAAATAGTTCGAGATTGGTATAATAATCTGAATGTAAAGTTAATGCTCGAGATATCTCTTCATCAACATAATCTCTCGCCATATTACATGTAGAAAGTCTTGTAATAAATAATCAACTAATGACAGGATACCCCATATTTTTTTAATCTCCAGTAATTGTATGGCCACGGAGTCAAAAACCCTGCAATCAACATTGGAATGATTACTTCTGGCGTCAACATTGCACCGCCTGTCAAAATAACATCGGTAATATTCATCGCTGCTTCCATCGACACCATCGAAATAAATGACATACCCATTGCGGTTCGCAATGAATCTTTGAAAGGGAGTTGTTTGAGTAAAATTACCGTTTCTAGAGCGATGGAAGTAAGGAGACCATTCATAATAGCAAGCATCATTATTGCCATAGTAGACCATCCTGAATCAATCCAAATAAATTGGAAAAAAGCGATTGTTCCAAAGTCACCAATGCTACAGCCAATCAAGCACCACTTTGTATTATGAGCACTTTGTTTCCACACTGATTTATCTGACCAATCAAAACTACTTTTACCGATTGAATATCCAGATGAAGTCACAATTTCTTCTAATTTTGAAATATTAATTTCGTCTGAATGCTCTATTGATGCAATTCGAGATTCATGTGAAACTTCAGCACTAGTTATTCCACTTTCTTTTAAGAAATTTTCAGTTAATGTAGAGGAACAACCATCACATGACATTCCATCTACATACAATTGGGTAGTTGCCATGATGCTTCGAACAATTCAACCATAATAAATTTACAACTTTTTATGACAGTCTCTAAAAATGATTACATGTCCGATTCAACATTATGTATAATCCATTTGACAAATTTACTGAAGCTTCGGTAAAAAAACCAATCACTGCAATATTAATTTTCATATTGATATTTTTTGGTGGTATTTTCTTAATGGTAAATTACATCAGTGCTGACGTTTCTCGTTCATCTTTTTATCCAGATAATGAGGTTACAAGATTACTAACAGACATTGATAATGAATATAATGAGCAAGATCTTGACTTGTTAAGAGCACTGACACCACTAGAATCCAATGGACTAGATAACCCCTCAAATTGGGAAAAATTAGCTAAAGTTGAAGCAATCATGATTAGTGATTATTCATCATTAAATTATCAAGAGCCGATATTTGGAGGTCAATCCGTAGCTGGTCCTGCAAGTTTAGGAATGATTTACTCGATGGTTGTATACCCAGATGAAACAGAATTATGGATCAATGAAACTATGATTACTTTTGATACTTTCATTGATGCATTAGAAAATGGAAATAATTCTGAAATTAATGAATCTTTAAATCAATCTATTGAAAAGGTAGATTCAATACCGCTACCTCCTGAAATTACATCTGAATCATTGAATTCATGGAATGTAAACAATACAGATTGGGTAAATCCATTAATGAATGGAGTGAATTCAACACAACTTCTTTCAGACTTTGATGAATATTTATCATCAATAAATTTGCTAGTAAATAATAATTCAGCAGGTCCAGAAATTGAGCAAAAATGGATTTATAGTGTATCTTTAAATGTTAGAATTAAATTAAACATATTAAATGTAATTCAAGAAATCGATTACGCTGGTTCAATATTAGGTTCTATTCCTACTTATGATGAAAAGGGATTTGAAATTGAATTATCCCAAAGACCTTCTACTGCAACAATAGGCGTAATTAATTTAGCTATTTCAACATCTGATTTAGACACTGAAGAAATTGTAGAGATTTCAAAGTCATTGGAAAATAATCTAAGTTCTGAGCTTTCATTAGATGAAGATTCAGAAATAATTATTTTTGGTTTCAATCGTTTCACAGAGGCTTCTGCAAGTGCATCAAGCAAAGAAAGTCCAATGCTTACAAGTTTGGCAATATTATTACTTGGAATTATATTATGGACTAGATTTCGATCTATTAGAGAAACTTTGATGGTAATAACATGTACTGCACTCACTATTCCAATTACTTTTGGTGTTGCTTCATTTTTATTCAAAGTCACATTTAATCCTGCTATGTTTTCTATTCCAGTTCTTGTACTCGCAATTGGTGTAGACTATGGATTGCATGTTGTAGCAAGATATAGGGAAGAAGCAGTTCACGAAGCAAGAAGAATGGGTATTGACGAACATTCTGAACCCCTTTCAGTTCTTGAAAAATCGAGTAGGCAAAAAGCAATTTTAAATGGTTCTTTACTTACATCTGCAGCATTAATTGTCGCAATTACTACTGATGTAGTTGGTTTTATGTCTTTCAATATTAGTAATCAAAAATTCTTACGCGATTTTGGAACTACGATCGCTATTGGTCTATTATTTGTTTATCTCTCATCAATTACTGTTTTACCCGCATTATTATCTTTAATTCCCCCTAAATCTAAAACCGTAATAACTAGGAAACCTTTTCCAATTTCAAATATACAATCTATCGAAGAAACTAGTTTTTCAAAATTTATTGGAAACGTTGTAGATAAAAAAGCAAAAGTTGTTTGGATTATAGTAATATTGATGACAATTCCAATGATTTGGGGGATGACATTACTAAAACCTGGTTTTGATACTCGAGATCAACTTGTCGAAGATGAAGATGGAGTAGTAGGGGCATTTGTTACATTAAATGACCAATTTGCTTCAAGTCCAAGTCCTATTTATTTTATTATTGACTCAAAAGAGGATTCTATTATCTTATCTCCTGATGGCTTAGAAGCATATTATGGTGCAATGGAACTTTTGTCTAATGATGAAAAAATTAGTGATGATATAACAAGTCTGTGGACCGAATTAACAAAATATTCTATTAATGCTGAAAATGCCACATTTTCAGAATTATTAACTAGAATTGAAGCAAGAGAAGACGAGGCTTTTGCAGAATTAAGTACTTGGATCTTAGAAAATGATGAAGGTTTTGAGCTGGCATCTCCCTATCTAAGTAATAATCAAAAGCAAATGGTGATTAGATTTCAAGCAGCCATATTAGATTGGGAAGATTCAGTAAAGCTTGAAGAAAACTTAAACAATAAATTAAATGAATTACCTAATGATAATTTTACATACGCTTTTACTGGAGATGATTTAATTCTTGGAATGGTGACTGAAGAAATTTCCACAAATTCCGTAGTTTCAACTGCAATAGTTTCTGTAATAATTTTAATTATGTTAATTACAATTAATTTCTTTGATAATAAAGATCCAATAAGAGGGGTTGTAATGGCTTTACCATTATTTATTGTAGTTTGTTGGGTTTATGGGCTACTTGGGCTCTTTGGATTCTTGTTAAATGCTCAAGTTGTAACAATAGGAGCATTGACACTAGGTTTAGGTGTTGATTATTCAGTTCACTTTGGAACTAGAATGGAAGAAGAAGCAGAACTAAATCCAAATGGTACTATTGCAGAATGGACTAGTAAAACTGTTTGTACAACAGGGAGAGCTATGGGTGCTGCAGCATTAACTACTGCTGGTGGTTTTTCTGTATTGCTTCTTTCTTCATTAGAACCATTGAAATTAATGGGAATCTCATTTGCAATAGCGATTTCAATGGCATTAATTTCATCATTAACCTTATTACCAACGCTACTTGGACCAAGATTAAAAATACATTCTGAGCAAGAATAGGTTTAGCAAGAAGACTATCAATAGGGCTCTTCTCGGCCATTCATGGCCATTGACCCAAATAGTTTTGACGAACCGGTTAAGGATTATATATTTGAGAAAACAAAATCTGTTAATGATTTAATTGAAGCTATGGCTAATGCAGGGGGATTTACTGCAACAAAACTTGCACGAGCTAAACAATTATTAGAATTACAATTTGAAAAGTTAGAACAATCTAATTATGATTCTAAAAAATGCCTTAATTGGATTTCATTTCCTGCATGCCTCTGTGCTACAGGAACTCGAGGATTTTTTGTAGAGGCATTAAAACAAAAAAAATTCAATGTCGTTTCCACTACTTGTGGAACTCTAGATCATGATATTGCTAGAACTCACAAAGATTATTTACATGGAGAATTTGAATTAGATGATATTGAATTAGGAGAATATGGGTTGAATAGACTCGGAAATGTAATTGTACCAAATTCATCATATGGAGAAATAATTGAAAATGTTGTTTTACCCGCTTTGGAAGATATTAGAAAAGAAAGAATGGAGCAAACTGGTTTAACTGGGACTGAACTATGGAAAGGTTTTGGAACTGTAGAATTATGTTGGGAACTTGGAAATAGGGTATGTGATGAAAATTCAATATTATTCTGGGCTGCAAAACATCAAATTCCAATTGTAATACCTGGAATAACTGATGGAAGTATTGGGGCACAACTATTTATGTTTAGACAAAAATATTCCGATTTCTGGATTGACATATTAGCAGATGAACAAAGAATGTCAGATCTTACATGGGTTGCCGAATCAAGTAATGCATTAATGGTTGGAGGTGGGATTTCCAAACACCATGTAATTTGGTGGAATCAATATAGAGGTGGACTAGATAATGCCGTATATATTACAACTGCGCCTGAATTTGATGGGTCACTTTCTGGGGCTAGATTACGTGAAGCAATATCCTGGGGAAAAATGCGCCCTGAAGCTCCAAATATTTGTGTAGAAGGAGATGCAAGTGTTCTTTTACCCATATTAGGATCTTCGCTATTTAATTAAGGTTTTTATTAGGTTGAATTACTACTTTCAAAACTATTTTAGAAACCGCAACTAATGAAAATATCATTGCTGCAAC
>CERV01000914.1_pt1 | contig 13149 bp, 13 predicted proteins | sample 530871 | NCBI WGS metagenome assembly CERV01 (sample SAMEA2621045, study PRJEB7988) | marine metagenome | biome: marine biome (ENVO:00000447); feature: deep chlorophyll maximum layer (ENVO:xxxxxxxx); material: "saline water (ENVO:00002010), including plankton (ENVO:xxxxxxxx)" | depth 50 m
TATTTATTTACAGTTCTCTTTTGTTGGTCTTCTGAAAGAACAGGGTTCATAATAAAAACAGTTTCGAAATCTTTGTTCATGCTTAATTTTTAATAGTTTGCAAATCTAACATAATGAATTAATAAAATAAAAATTATTTTATTATAAATTGGTCTTTTCCAATTAAGTAATTTTGAGTGTAAATTTCAACAGAATAATTTCCTGGTTTAAATTCAATATTTTTAATATAATCAAAGGATAATATTTGATTTTTTTTATTAAATAGTATTTCTTTTTTTATTGTATAAAAAATTTCTCTTTTTTCATATTTAAATGATCCTGAACCTTTAGATATGTCATATAAAACGTTATTATCAGGTTTAATTATTCTGATAATTATATCTTTAACTTCAATTGGTGAAATATTATTCTCTGCTATATCAACAATAATTTTAATTTTATTAATTTGTCTACTTTTAAACGTATTTAAAATTTCTTTTCCAGATCTAGTAATTCCATATACTTTTAAAGAATTTAAGGTTAATCTAGAAGCTAAATCTACTTTGTTTTCTAATTCATTTTTTGATTTATTAATGTCATTTATTTCATAATTGAGTTCATTAATTTGTTTTTTTTGAACAGTATTTTCTTTAAATAGTTCTTCATTAATTTTTTTTAGTTTATTTATTTCTTCGTCTTGAGCGATTAGTAATTCCTTATAACCATCAACTTTTGATTGTAGTCTATTAATTTGCGAATAAGCTTTTCTTCTAAATTCTTTTTTTTCTGATTCTAATTTTTCTTTTATCGCAATAAGTGTATCAATTTGACCACCAAGTTGAGAAATAGCTAATATTTTATTTCCTAATTCTATTGAAATAGAGTCTAATTGGTAATAAACTGAATCAAGTTCATTTTGCTGGTTTTTTCTATTTTCTTCAGAAATTTTATTTTTATAAATTGAAAAAATTAACATTATTGCAAAAAGAAAACTTATTATTCCTAATATATATACTATTTTTTTATCTTTCATAAATATATTTTATATCATAAAATTAGATTATATAATTATAAAATAATAATTGTTAAATTTTATTTAATTAAAAAAAATTGGAAGTTAAAATTGAAAAATCTTGGAAAAAGGTATTAAATAATGAATTTAAAAAAGAATATTTTAATTCCTTAGTTTCTTTTTTAAAAGATGAATATAAAAATAAAATTATTTATCCTCCTGGTAGAAGAATATTTAGTTCTTTTAATTTTTGTCCATTTGATAAGGTAAAAGTAGTAATTATTGGACAGGATCCTTATCATGGCATTAACCAAGCAAATGGTTTATGTTTTTCTGTAAATAAAGACGTTAAAATTCCACCTTCACTATTCAATATATTCAAAGAACTTAAATATGATATTGGAATAGATATTCCTAAAGATGGGAATTTGGAAAGATGGGCTATTCAAGGAGTTTTACTTTTAAATTCTATTTTGACAGTTAGAAAGAATTGCCCAGGATCTCATTCTAAAAAAGGTTGGGAAAATTTCACAGATGAAGTAATCTCTATATTATCAAAAAATAAAAATAATTTGGTCTTTTTACTTTGGGGAAATTATGCTAAGTCTAAATTAAAAATTATTGATCAAAACAATCATTTTATTTTAACTTCTTCTCATCCTTCTCCATTTTCAGCCAATAATGGCTTTTTTAATTCATTTCATTTTTCACAAACAAACAGTTACTTGAAAAAAAATAAAATTAAAGAGATAAAATGGTAAAAAAATTTACCATACAAAAAAAAGGATTATTAATTTATCCAAAATTATTTTCTAATCAAGAAGGGGATAATATTAATGGGCCATCTTTAATTAAAGTTCCAAAATGGATTAAATCTCCTTTGGGAAAATATTATTTATATTTTTCTCATCATAATGGAAAATATATAAGAATGGCTTATTCAGAAAAAATAATTGGACCTTATAAGATTTATAGAGAAGGAGTTTTTAATTTAAAAAATTCTCCTGGTAGACATCATATTGCTAGTCCTGATGTTCATGTTGACTTAAAAAGGAAAATAATTACAATGTATTATCACACATGTTTTAAAAAAAACCAATATACATTAGAATCAACTTCTAATGATGGAATTTCTTTTAATTCTAATGAAATTTCATTGGGTTCTTACTACTTCAGAGTATTTATATTTAAAAATCAGATATATAGCATTGCTAAAGGATTAAATAATTATGGGAAGATTTATAAAAAAGTAAATAATGAATGGATAGTAATATATGAAAAATTAATTAAAAACATTAGACACACTGCAGTACTAGTTGAGGATGGCATAATTTATTTGTTTTACTCATTAATAGGGGAGCTTCAGGAATCAATTTATTGTGCTACTCTAGATATAAATAATTTTAAGATTACTAATAGATATAAATTGCTAAAACCAACATTAAAATACGAAGGAATTAATTTTATTAAGAAGAAATCTAAAATAGGAATGGAAAAAAGATATGTTAATCAGGTTAGAGATCCTGGAATTTATATTAATAAGTATGATAAATATTTATTGTATTCAGTGTCTGGAGAGAAAGGCATTGCAATAGCAAAATTGATTTAATTAATAATTTTAAAAAACCTATCCCATCTTATTTTATTTAAAAAACTTTCATTTTTATCAAGAGATAACCATATAAATGATGCTTCACCCACTACATGATCTTCTGGCACAAATCCCCAAAATCTTGAATCTTCGGAATTATGCCTATTATCTCCCATCATAAAATAATAATTTTGTTTAAAGGTATATTCATTAATTTGATTGTTATCAATATAAATTTTATTATTCTCAAATTTAATTGAGGAATTTTTTTCATAATCAGCTATTGTTGAACCATAAATTTTGATGTTTTTTTCATTTAAAATAATCTTATCTCCATTTTTTGGAATTACCAAAGGTCCATAGAAATCTATATTCCATTTTAATTCGTTATTATTTGGAATGGTCCATAGAAATCTATATTCCATTTTAATTCGTTATTATTTGGAAATACAGAATAGTTACTATCATCAACAGAAAAAATCTGAATTTTGACATCATTAATAAATGTTTCATTTTTTAATTTATTAGCAGTTTCTTCATCAGAGTCAATATAATAACCATCTACAGATTTTGAATAATCAGAAATATTATACTTTTTAAATATCCTTTTATTAATTATTTGATTAGTTTTTATAAAATATCTATGTTGTAATTTTAGTTTATCGTCTATAATATTATTATTTATAAATAATTTAGAATTATTAATATTTATTGTGTCACCAGGTAATCCTACACACCTTTTAACATAAAATGTTTTTAAGTCAACTGGTCTTTCAAGTTCTCTAGGATAATTAAATACTACGACATCATTTCTTTCAATTTTACTAATTCCGGGTAATCTATAATACGGAAGTTGAATCCAATCTAAATATGATGGTATATTTGTTCCCCATATTACTTGATGAGTCAGTGGTATTTGAAGAATAGTATTAGGTATTCTTGAACCATAATTAAATTTATTTACAAATAAAAAATCACCAACTAAAAGAGATTTTTCCATTGATGGGGTAGGTATAGTAAATGCTTCAAAAGTAGACCATCTTATTAAAGACGCAACAATAACTGCAAAAATAAGAGCATCAAACCATTCTTTGATGGACTTTATCATAAAACTAAAATTTTAATTTTAAAGTAATTCCAAAGTTATTACTAAAACCAAATTTACTTATTTCTGGAGAAATACTAAAAGAAATGTCATTCCCAATATCAAAATCATTAAGATGAGAAAAAACATGAGCATCAACAATATTAAGAATATAATATACTCCTGTGAAAATTATTAATAAATCTCTATTTCTCCTCCAGTATTCCATATTTCTTTCAAGTGATGATTCAGAAAAATTTGGAAACGGGTTAATAGTCATTTCATTATCATCTGTTTGAGCTATTAGTGCACTTCTAAATTCTTTATACATTTTATTATTAAAATTTATGTAATGACCAATTAATAAATATCCACCATAAATAATGGGTAATTTCCAATATTGTTTATTATGAATTTGACCTAATCCAGGCAAAATGGCTGATAACATAGGTGCTTTATTATATTTGGATTTTATTTTTGTATTTAAATTTATAGTTGAAAAATCAGTATCTAACGAATCATTTAAATCAGAAACTTGAGAAAATCCTGAAAAATTTACAAATAATAGAAAAATTAAAATGTATTTATAATTCATAAAAACTATTCAATTAATTCAATAATACGATTTAAGTCGTCAAGAGATTCAAAATAAATTTCAATTTTTCCTTTTTTATTATTATTACTTTCTATTTTAATTTTAGTACTAAAAAGAGATGATAATTTAGATTCCATTTTAATTATACTATTATTTTTTAATTTTTTAGTAATTACTTGTTTTACGGAGTTGATTTTTTTTACTAAGTTTTCCACCTGTCTAACTGATAATTTTTCTGAAATTATTTTTTTATAAATAATTAATTGAGACTCTAAATTTTCAATTGTAATTAATGTTCTTGCATGTCCCATTGATATCTTTTCATCTATAAGTCCTTTTTGAATAAAAGGAGGTAATTTCAATAATCTTAAATAATTATTTATTGTGGATCTGTCTTTTCCAATTCTTTCACCTAAATCCTCTTGACTTATTTTGCATTCATCAATTAATCTTTTATAAGATACAGCAATTTCAATGGAATTTAAATCCTCTCTCTGAATATTTTCAATGAGTCCCATTTCAAGCATTTTTTGCTCATCAGCTTTAATTATATAAGCTGGTATTTCTTTAATTCCAGCAATTTCACATGCTTTAATTCTTCTTTCCCCAGATATCAATTGATATTTATTATTATTAATCTTTCTAACAGTAATTGGTTGTATAATACCTTGAGATTTTATAGAATTTGCTAACTCTATTATAGTTTCTTTTTTAAAAGTTTTTCTGGGTTGAAATGGATTTGAGGAAATTTTTCTTAATAAAATTTCACTAAATTTATTTTCCTTAGCAATTTTTGTTTCTAAAATATTTTCACCATCATTTTGTCCAAGTAAAGCATCTAATCCTCTACCTAAAACTTTTTTTTTACCCTTCACTATTTACAGTAATTTTATTTCTTGAAATTAATTCTCTTGCCAAATTTATATAGCTCATTGAACCTTTACAATCAGCATCATGATAAATTACAGGTACTCCAAAAGATGGTGCTTCACTTAATTTAACATTTCTGGGAATTATGGTATTAAATACTAACGATTTAAAATGCATTTGAACTTCTTCAACTACTTGATTGCTAAGTCTTAACCTCACATCATACATACTAAGTAATATTCCTTCTATTGTTAATTTATCATTTAATTTAGATTGAACTATTTTTATTGTATTTAATAATTTCCCTAAACCTTCTAATGCAAAATATTCACATTGTACAGGAATAATAACAGAATCAGATGCATTTAGAGAATTTACAGTAACTATTCCTAAAGATGGGGAACAGTCAATAATTATAAAATCATATTTTTTTTTTATATTTTTTAAAATATTTTTCATTCTATATTCTCTATCTTCAATATCTACCATTTCTATTTCAGCTCCAACCAAATCTATGTGGGAAGGTACAATATCAAGAAATTTTATTTTCGTATTTAGTATAGCTTTTTTTATTGTAGTATTGTTTATCATGCATTCATAAATGCTTTTTTTAATTTTTCTTGGATCAAGTCCTAATCCTGAAGTCGAATTAGCCTGTGGATCAGCATCGATTATTAATGTTTTAAATTCTAAGGCTGCTAAACTTGCAGATAAATTAATTGCTGTAGTTGTTTTTCCAACCCCACCTTTTTGATTTGCTATAGAAATAATTTTTGCCATATAGATAAATCTATTAATTAATAATTATTTTTTTTTTAAATTTTTTTGATTTTTAAGATTTGCTTTCATTGCTTCTTCTAACTTTAATTTAAATTTAGATTTATTCTTATTTAAATTTTGTTTTCTATTGAAGTCAATTTCATTTTTTAATTTTTCCTCATTCACAAGTGTTTTAAATAAATATATTTGACCATAAGAAATTAAGTTTGAAAGAAAATAATAATAAGTTAATCCTGATGAAAAACTATTAAATATGAATAAAAACATAAATGGCAAAACATACTGCATTATCTTCATTGGTCCTTGCATTGTTTGCATTTGTGTGTTTGCCATATTAATTAATAGTGTTGAGACAGTCATTAGTAATGTAAATAGACTAACGTGATCACCGTATAAGGGAATTGAAAATGGTAAATCTAAAATAGAATCATAACTTGAAAGATCTTCAGCCCAAAGGAAAGATTTATTTCTTAATTCAACAGAATTTGGTAAAAAATAAAATACAGAGATTAATATTGGTAATTGAAAGAGTATAGGAAGGCATCCTCCAAGTGGATTTACTCCTGTTTTTTGATAAAGTTCCATTATTTCAACCTGAGACTTTTGCATATCTCCAGGATATTTTTCTCTTATTTTATTAATTTCTGGATTAAGAATTTTCATTTTAGCCATTGAAATATGTGATTTGTATGTAAATGGAGTAATAATAATTCTTATTAAAATCACCATAATAAAAATTATTAATCCATAATTATTAGTTGATTTTTCTAAAAAATTAAAAATAGGAACTATTATATATTTATTAAATGAATTAACACCCCACCATCCTAAATAAACATTCCTGTCAAAATTGTATGGTAACTTTTTTAAAATATCATATTGATTTGGTCCAAAATAAAATGAGAAACTCAAATTTTGATTTTCAATATCAATATCTGTTTTAATAATAGAATTTTTAATATAAGATGTGTCTTCATTATAAATAGTTTTTAGTGAAGTGTTTTTAAAATCTTTTGAATTTATAATTGCTGAAGAAAAAAATTGTTGCTTATTGGATATCCATTTTAAGGGTTCTTTTATCTCAATTTCTTCTGTATTAGTAGAAGCTGCAGAAAGATAATCATATCCATTTTCATCATTATAATAATAAATTGATGTAACAGTTTTTTCATATTCATAATTCTTTTCATGATGAATAATATTATTTGTCCAATAAAAATTTAAAAATTTAAATTTATTACGTGAATCAAGTTTAATATCATTTGAAATAACAAATCCATTTTTTGGGATTTTATAAGTTATATCAATTTTCCTTTTATTTGTCGAATTGAAAGAAAATTTAACAAAAGTAGAATCATTAATATTTTCAATTTTATGATCAAAAATTAAAGTACTAAAATTTAATATTGAATCTTTTCTTTTTAAAGAATAATTTATAAAACTAGAATTACCATTAATTAATTCAACAGGAATATTTTTGATAGAGATATGATTTTTGAGAACTATTTTTTTAATGTATGCACCTTGATTGGAAAAAGTAATAATTAAATCACTATTTTCAACATCTATATCTTTCTGATTGTTTGAGTTTACAATATTTTCATTAATAACTGGAGAATTGAAAGTTTCGTTTTTTATTATTTTTTCATCAACTTTTTCAGTGGAATTATTTATTTCTTCTTTTTCATATTCAGGAACAAAATATGTGTAATAAGTAATTAAAAGTAAAAGAATTAATAGATACCCAACAAGTTTATTATTTTCCATTTTTTAATTTTACAATTGATTTAATAAAGTTAATAAATAAAGGGTGAGGATTTAATACAGTACTTTTATACTCAGGATGATATTGGGTTCCTAAAAACCATGGATGATTTTTTAATTCAATAATTTCAACAACACCAAGTCTTTCATTAAAACCACTTGATATCATTCCTTCTTTTTCGAATTCATTTAAATACTTATTATTGAATTCATATCTGTGTCTGTGTCTTTCATTAATATTATTTTTTCTATATGAATTAAAAGCCAAAGAATTTTTTTTAATTCTACATTTATAGGATCCTAGTCTCATAGTTCCTCCTTTTATTTTTATGCTTTTTTGATCTTCCATTAAATTAATAATAGGATTTTTAGTTTTTTCTTTGAATTCTGTTGAATTAGCATTTTTTATATTTAAAACATTTCTTGCAAATTCTATACATGCACATTGCATTCCTAAGCATATTCCAAAAAATGGCACTTTGTTTTCTCTAGCAAATTTAACTGTCATAATTTTACCATTGATTCCTCTTGATCCAAAACCTGGAGCAACTAAAATACCATTTATATTTTTAAATTTTTTGAAAACATTTCTTGAATTTATATTTTCAGATGACACCCATTTTAAATTTATTTTAGTGAATAATTTGACTCCTGCATGAATAAGTGATTCTGCAATAGATTTATAAGCATCATGCAATTCAATATACTTTCCTACTATAGCAATATTTATAATATTTAAAGGGTTTTCTAAGTTTTTTAAAAATTTATTCCATCGGTTTAATACAATTGGTTTTTTATAATTTAAGTTTAATTTTGAAAGTACTCTTTTATGTAAATTTTCTTTTTTCATTAGCAATGGAACTTTATAAATAGAATCTGTGTCAATAGATTCTATCACATCTTTTTTTAATAAATTACAGAAAAGAGCTAATTTATTTCTAATATCCATATTTAAGTTTTGTTGAGTTCTACAAACTAATATATCAGGTTGAATTCCTGCTTCTAATAATCTCTTTACAGAGTGTTGTGTGGGTTTTGTTTTAAGCTCACCAGAAGCATGTAGATATGGAATAAGTGTTAAATGTATGCATAAAAAATTACTAGAACCCAAATCAAATTTAGCTTGTCTTACAGCTTCAAAGAAAGGTAAGGATTCTATATCTCCAATGCAACCACCGATTTCAGTTATAATTATCTCAATATTATTTTTATTTGAGATTTTATAAAAACTATTTTTTATTTCATCAGTTATATGAGGAATTACTTGAACGGTTTTACCTAAAAACTTACCTTTTCTTTCCTTATTTATAACATTATTATAAATTCTTCCAGTTGTCACATTATTGTCTTGGGAAGTTTTAATATCTAAAAATCTTTCGTAATGTCCCAAATCTAAGTCAGTTTCAGCACCATCTTCGGTTACATAACATTCTCCGTGTTCATATGGATTCATTGTTCCTGGATCAATATTTAAGTATGGATCAAACTTTTGAATAGTAACCTTATAACCTGCTGATTTAAGTAAAACTCCAATCGAAGCCGAAATAATACCTTTGCCCAATGAAGAAGTAACGCCACCCGTTACAAAAATGAATTTCTTTTTTTTCATTAAATTTTATAGTGAAGTAACGGGATACAAAACTACAAGATTTGTATTTAATTTTATGTTTTTTTTTTATTTATTAAATCGATACAATAATTTATTTTTTTTATTTTGAGGTTATGAATTTTAAAGAAAAACTTTTTTTACATAACGAGCTATCAAAACTTTTAAAATTAATTGATACTTATAAATCAGATAAAAATATTGAAATTTATTTAGTTGGTGGATTCGTAAGGGATTTAATAATTAATAGAACTTCAAAAGATATTGATTTTTTAACAATTGGAAAACCTTATGATTTAGTTAGTTTTCTATCAAAAAAAATTAAAAATTCATCTTATTCTATATATAAAAATTTTGGAACTGCATCACTAAAGTTTAAAGATTATATTTTTGAATTTGTAGGGTCAAGGAAAGAATCTTATTCTATTGATAGTAGAAATCCAAATATAAAAATGGGAAGTTTTAAAGACGATATTAAAAGAAGGGATTTTACAATTAATTCTTTATCTATTTCATTAAATAAAAATGATTTTGGTTTAGTAATTGATTTATTTGATGGTAAAAAAGATTTAAAAAATAAAATAATTAAGACCTGTTTAGAACCTGAAACAACATTTAAAGATGATCCACTTAGAATGTTAAGAGCAGTTAGATTTGCAACTCAATTAAGTTTTGATATTGAAAATATAACATTTCAAGGTATTATTAATAATAAAGAAAGAATTAAAATATTATCCTATAATAGGATTTCAGATGAATTAAACAAAATAATTATGACAGATAAACCTTCATATGGGTTTAAATTATTACTGGCTTCAGGTCTTTTAAAACTTATTTTTCCTGAAATGGATAACCTAAGAGGTAAAGAAAAAATTAATAATCATACACACAAGGACAATTTCTATCATACTTTAGAGGTTTTGGATAATGTATCAAAAGTATCAGATTCTCTTTGGTTAAGATGGGCTGCAATTTTACATGATATTGCTAAGCCATTAACTAAAAGGTATAATGAAAAAGTTGGTTGGACATTTCATGGTCATGAAGATTTAGGTTCTAAAATGGTGCCTAAAATTTTTAAAAGATTGAATTTACCTACAAATCATCATATGAAATTTGTTAAAAAATTAGTGAGATTACATCTTAGACCAATCGCATTAGTAAAAGATAATATAACTGATTCTGCAATAAGAAGACTATTATATGAAGCTGGAAATGATATTGAAATGTTAATGATTCTTTGTAAAGCTGATATTACCTCAAAAAATGATGAAAAAGTAAAAAAATATTTAAATAATTTTGCTAAAGTTGAAAAGAAAATGGAAATAGTTGAAAAAAACGATAAAATAAAAAATTTTCAACCTCCAATAAGAGGTGATGAAATAATTAATACATTTGCAATTAATCCATCTAAAATTGTTGGAGAAATTAAAGATGAAATTAAGGAACGTATTTTAGAAGGAAAAATCAAGAATAATAGAAAAGAAGCTTACAACTTAATGTTAAAATTAGGGAAACAAAAAGGTTTAAATACAAAATAAATGATGAAAGTATTATTTATATATTTTTTAATTTTTATTAGTTTTAATTCATATACACAAGAAAGTGAATTTGAAATTCAAAAAAAAATCTATAGTAAATCTAAGATATATAATGATCCAACTGTTTCTATAACTGCATTATATAAAATGATTTCACTTCAACCTGAAAACTTAAACTTATTGGATACTCTTTTAAGAGAATACATTGGTGTTTCTAGATGGCCATCAGCATATATGGTTTCTAGAGAAATTTTATCTAATAATCCTGAAAACTTATTTGCATTGGAAGTTTCGTGTATAGCTCTTCAAAATTTAGGTTTAAAACAAGAATCATTAAATGAATATGAATCTCTTTATCTAAAAACTGACAGGGATGACGTATTATATACAATATCATTTCTTCAGTATGAATTAAAAAATTATAATGAAAGTATTAACAATTTAAATATTCTTTTAGAAAAAAATTCAATTGATTCAATTAAAGTAAATGTTAATATGAATGGTAATATGACTCAGCAAATAGCAATGAAATCGCAATTACATTATTTAAAAGGAATAATTTATGAAGAAAAAAACGATAAAGAAAACGCTAAAATTCAGTTTAATAAAGCAATAAATTTATCTCCTGACTTTGAAAGTGCGATCAAAAAACTTGAAAAATAACATTTAAATATTATTAATATTTATTTCCTCAACTTTTCCTTCTATACAATTTAGAGTTCTGTTATTGAATTTTTTTATGAGCTCATAGTTATGTGTTGCCATTAAAATAGTAGTTCCTTTTTTATTTATTTCATGAAATAATTTAAATATATTTTCAGATACCTTAGGGTCCAAATTTCCTGTTGGTTCGTCTGCTATTAAAATAATCGGATTATTTATTAATGCTCTAGCTATTACAGCTCTTTGTTGTTCTCCACCAGATAATTGATGTGGATATCTATTTGCCTTATCTTCAAGACCTACTTTTGATAAAAGTTTTAAAACATTATCATTTATAATATTTTTTTTCCACCCTGTTGCTTTCATAACAAAAATTAAATTTTCAGCTATACTTCTGTCCTGAAATAATTGAAAGTCTTGAAATATTATTCCTAATTTTCTTCTAATAAATGGTAATTTAGATTTTTTAATATTTTTCATTTCATGTCCTACAACATTAATTGAACCCATTTTTAAGATTAAATCACCATATATTGTTTTTAAAAGTGAGGATTTTCCACTACCTGTTTTCCCAATTATATAAACAAACTCACCTTTTTTTATTTTAAAATTTACATCATTTAAAATAGTGTTATAACGATGAAAAATGTTTGCATCTTTTATATCAATTACTGTATTTATATCATTTATCATTTGTTTTTTTTATTTGAAGCAATTTTCCATATTCCAAATTATTAACCAAATCAATAATTTTTTTCTCATCTTTTAGTATTCCATATTTCTTAAATTTTTCGATAGGTCTATCAGCTCTAAAATAATCAACCAAAATCATCTTTTCATCCCTTAATTGAATATAATCAGGTATTTTTGCCTTACCTTTAATTTTAAATAGCCACATATTAAATTTAAAAAAAGGCAAACTAGATATCGCACCGCTACAACCACCTACCCTTGCTTCCTTCCGGACCTGGGGGATTTAGTGGGAGCTGGTCGTACCAGTTTGCCACTCAAAATTAATAAATTCAACATCTCTATGCATTTTATTTTTAATAAATTTATACTAAAAAAATTTTCCCTTAATGAATAAAAATTCAAATAAAAATAAATTAATCATTCTAATATTTTTCTTTATTATGGTATTAAATCCTAAAAATATTTTTTCTCAAAAAAAAATTTCTTTAGGAATCAAAAGCGGTTTTTCACAAACAGATATAAATCTTCAAAATAATTTTTTTCCTATTATAATAGAAACTTCAAAGTTAAACTCTTATAACTATTCATTAATATCAGAGATTATGAATAAAAAAAATATTGGAATAAGATTGGAAATAAATATGATCAAAAAAGGATATTTTCAAAAGTTTTCATCAGGAGAAAAATTATTCTCTAAATTAAATTATATTAATTTTCCTTTTTTATTACATTATTATTTTTTAGATAAAAAACAAAACATATATATTAATCTTGGACCTTATTTTGAATATTTATTAAATATAAATAGTCAAAGTATTCCCGCTAGTTTAAATCAATCTAATGTCTATTTTTTTGATGAAAAAAGAGATAAAAAATTTGGATATGGATTGAAATTTTCTGTTGGATTATCAACTTTAATTAAAAAGAATAGAATTGAATTAGATTTTTCATATATGTACAATTTTAGTAAC
>CERV01026766.1_pt1 | contig 13049 bp, 8 predicted proteins | sample 530871 | NCBI WGS metagenome assembly CERV01 (sample SAMEA2621045, study PRJEB7988) | marine metagenome | biome: marine biome (ENVO:00000447); feature: deep chlorophyll maximum layer (ENVO:xxxxxxxx); material: "saline water (ENVO:00002010), including plankton (ENVO:xxxxxxxx)" | depth 50 m
GATACTATTATTTCTGTGCCATACTTCAATCTTCAAATCATTATTACCTATAATATCAGATATCACAATTATATCCCCTGGCTCTCCAAAGATTTGTATAGAATCTTTGTCTGAATGATTTTCTAGAATTCCTATAAATTCAATATGCCTCTGATTTTCTTCAATAAATGAATCACAATTTCCTAGGAAACAATAATCTTCAGTAATTATTGTATGATAATTCTCTTGATTCCCCGGTGACGGAATTGAATCAATTAAATCATAATTTTCAATATTAGACAAATTGTCCGCCATTATCATATTAATTTCCACATCATTAATTGTCACCTCAGAACTAGAGAATAAACTAACAACCGCTCCTTCTTGAAGAAATCCTCCCCATTCTAATTGATGGCTATCTTCCAAGTAATATATTTCTCCATTATTGTTAATCTCTAGATTTAATCCCGAACAACTAATTTTCAAGCATGAAACACTGTACCAGAAGGGTCCTTCTAAAGATATATTTTCTTCTAAAAGCAATATTTCCTCATCATTTTGTCCACTGACATTTGTGATTCCTGAAATGATAAATAATACTGTCATCAACAGTGCAGCGGTACGTCTCACGCTTCTCCGGACACGGCCTCCTCTTAGAATCCTTCAAGCGAAATGCTTCGTCCGCAGTATGTATGGATGAGAGACCCTTGGCACGAAGCGTAGTCGCTAGACAGCGTTTTGGACGTTTATTTAGTCTAGGTGACCGTAATTCACCTAGTTCTTGGACTCCTGCAATTATTTTAGGCGAAGATGATGAAGAATTGCCTTATTCGATAGCTCCATTCGAATATTCTAGAGACTCCAGTAGTTTACCTGCTAATATTTCTATTAAGACTAGGACAAATCTTACTTTACCTTTCGATCAGTTAGATATTTGGCTAGCTAATGAGGGATTAGTTCTGCCTCCTAGTTTGGTAGAATCTAACTCAGGAGAGTTTGGTTTTGGAAAAGAAGTATTACCAGTTTCTTGGCAATCCTTACATCATGATTTGAGGTTAAATGATGAAGATTTACTACCTTCTATAATTATTCTAACAGATGCTCCTCAATTGGCTAATCAAAAAGGGCTACTTTCTGAGGCATTGTATATCATTAGAACACGTTTCCCCTCATCATTAATTTGGACACCGGGGATTGGAGGGCCTGACAATTGTGCAATTCTAACATGGATGGGAGTAGATATTTTTGATTTAGCAAGGTCTAGGCATGCCAGTTCTCTTGGTGTTATTTTATCAGAAAATGGGCCGAGAGAGGTTGAGAAATCAATTGATGAAGATTCTTCAATGAAATATCAAATTCAATCCTGGAAAAACTCACTAGCAGCTACTAGAGTTGCGATTAGAGAAGGAAATTTACGTGAATTGGTAGAGAAACAATCTATATCTAGCCCTAGATCTGTAGAAAGATTGAGAATTCATGATTCTAAAATGTCTTCTTTAGATGGTGGTAAATCAGGCTTAGCAAGAATAAAAGGGCAATTTCATGAACTTAGGTGCCATAGTTTCTCAAGTAGAAACGATCCATTGATTCAAGACTGGCGTAGAAGAGTTTCTAGTATTCATCAACCTCCAACCCATCAATCTAAAGTAATGGTTTTATTGCCTTGTTCAGCAACTAAACCTTACCGACTTTCTTCATCACACAAGAGATTCAGTAGATCAATTACATCTAATACAATTCACGAGGTCATGGTTACAGCACCACTTGGTTTAGTTCCAAGAGAACTTGAAGATATCTGGCCTGCCGCTAACTACGATATTCCAGTTACTGGTGATTGGGATATTGATGAGCTTAAAACAATCCGCGAAATGACATTTGAATATATTTCTAGGAATAATTTTTCAAGAGTTTTGAATCATAGTGGAATAGATCTAGCACATGATTCAGTAGAAATCATCGATACTAGAAGGGGAATGACTGCAGGATCCTCTGAAGCACTCGAATATCTTCAACAAATGGTTGAACAATCTGTAAATGATTTTTCTCTAGAAGACCCCAAAGAAAGTAAACATAGATTGGGTAAACTAAGGTCACTCTCAAAGTTTCAACATGGTACTGATGATTGGCTAGATGGTACTGGAATACAGGGAAGACCTCCAATTTTTACAATTCGCAAAGAGGGTAAGCAACTAGCATTATGGAACCCTCGCTTAGGCCGTTTTTCATTCACTAAAGCCTGCCTCCCACTTCTAGCTGATAGCAAGAAATTTCCAATCGCTCATATCACGCCTGGAATTGATTGGAGAGGAGATTTATTCGCCTCAAATGTAATTGATTATCAGGGGAGTATTAGAATAGGAGATGAGGTTTTAGTTTACCAGAATGGGGCACTAATTGGGTCGGCTCGAGCTGAAGCAGCTGGTTGGGAATGGCCAAATGGACCTAGTCGGCTGGCCCGTGCTCAACACAGATTATAATCAAAATTGGTTGTTTGAGTTTGCGTAGCGATTAAAGAGGGGCAGCAAGTCGGCCGGCTACCTGAGGTCTTCACATGGCACGCATGCACAGCAAAGGAAAAGGAACTAGCGGGTCTTCTAAGCCCAACAATGATACAGCACCTTCATGGTCTGAATCAGATAAAGGGACTGTTGAGGAATTAATTATAAAATACGCTAATGAGGGGCACTCTTCTGCAAAAATCGGAACTTTACTAAGAGATATGCATGCTGTGCCAGATGTAAGATTAGTAATGGGTGAAAGAATATCTAAGACACTATCTCGTAATAATCTAGAATCTACATATCCTGAGGATATGATGAATTTAATGCGTAAAGCGCTCAGTTTAATCGACCATCTTTCAAGCAATAAGAAAGATTTACACAATCGCCGCCAATTAGAACTTTGCGAATCACGATTACGACGTCTAGCTAAGTACTATGTAGGCACTGGACGTATATCATCAACATGGACATACAAACGCGATCAATTGCGATTGATGGTTGAATGATTTCTAAGTATAAGGATTTGTAGTACCCCCCTCTTCGAAGGATTATGAGGCTACTAGTCAACGAGACTCAGTTTTCTTCAGTTTCTGAAATTTTATCATCTGCATCCAAAGAAATTGAAAGACTAAATGAGCCATTGTTGTTACTTTGTTTGCCTACATTGTCTTCTTCTTTTTCCATGGCTGCTATAGAATCTTCTTTAGTTGATAATGGAATAACTTATCGTAGAAAATTTTCCATTGAGAGTCCCGACAATTCACCTTGGATAAAGATAATTGATGATGATTCAGACATCACATCACTTGAAACCAACCCTTTTAGATTAACAATATCTACATTGATTGTTGATGGGTTAATCAGTCATAAGGGAGAGCCTAGAAAAGGTCCTCTGACATCAGTATCTCAATCCCATGCTTTATCTCAACTAATTTCTCCAAATGGTCAGAGGACTCGTAGATTACGTCCGTGGTTAATTTCTGGCAATTGGATTAATTCTGCTATGGATAATACTTACGACCCTATTTATTCTGCATTAAGGGATTTTCTTTTAGATGATGGATTAATAAAAGTAGTTCCTTTACCCGAAGTTCCAGAACCTAATGTCTCTGAATATGAATGGATTGATGAAAATACATTGCATGCAATTTCATCTAGATGGATTAGTCTTGATTTGGAAGGGAAAGCACGAGTATTATCCAACTTAGTTAGAGGATCCTTAATTAAATCAAAACCTTCTACTTCTAGATTAGAAGAAATAGTTTGGCATTGTGTGTTGGCCCCAGGATGGTCTACTGATTTAGCCGGGCAAATTTCATCTGCTAGATTATATTGGAATGAAAACAGTTCGAATATTGCTTCCAGCAAGGTAATTGACAAATTAATTAGGGATGGAATGATATAATTATTCTTCAATTCTAAGCATTACTTCACATCCTGAACATTGTATTCTTAGCGGCCTAACTTTCGATTCGACGGGATTACTTGTACCACAAGCTGGACATTCAATTCTAGGTGATTTATTCTTCCTACCTCTTTCTCTATTCGATTTAGGAGATACAAGTGAAATCGGGAATACCAATAAAATACTGGAGGCTACAATTGCAAGAACTATTTGCATTGGCATACCTAATACATAAATTACCAAAGATAATCCTCCTAATGATATAACTGAAATTAGAGCAGGCACACTACTCCTATTCCTAGTTAAGAATAACCCCATTCCTATTGCTATACACAATGCAAAAACACACAGCATTGCGGAAATTAGAGGGCTAAATGCCATATTCCCTGAAGGAAGAAATTCTACTCTAAAATTTTCATCTATATCCAAATTTTGTTGATTAATTTTTATCGACTCTAAGAATATCCATCTTCGATGTTCGAAATCAATATTCTCTGCAGAAACAGGACCCAATCCTGCCAACATGGATGTTTTAATTTCTAAATCTACATTCACCTCATCCCAGTAATTATTTGAAGGGTTACGAATAAAATTCTCAATCAATAATTGTCTTTCATTCTCAATCACAGAGTATGATGTTTCAATCTTAATGGTTATCTTTTCTGCTGCAAAAGATCTCGTTCCCCCCATATCTATTTGATATTCAGTAGGGCCTAAATCAACAGGATTTATTCCAATAATTGATTCAATATCTAAGGATAATCCATTTTGCATAAATGAACGCATGTCAGATGAAGAGCCAGTAATATGCGACGTCAGTGCCAGTAATTCATCGTCATCCACCTTTCCATTATTTCTATGAGATGTTGCAACTGAATCGGAATAAGAATTCAAGTTCTTCCACCAACTATTCGAATCTAAACTAGAGTTGCCAATATTGTCCATTCCCCATCTCATCCACTGAGACATAGCACTGTCAAAAGAAATTTCAATTTTCTTTTCTATATAATCTCCTTCAAATTCAATGTCAATTTCAACACTGATTTCCGAACCGCTGTCTCTTAGAGGTTCAGATGAGGGGTAATAACTGCCTCCGCCTCCATTTTCATCATCAACATCTATGTTGTGATTCTTCGATGCTGAGATTTCTAAACCAGATTGGGGCGATAGAATGAAGTCTGTAGAATAAGTTCCACTTTCAGTTCCTTCAGGCATTTCCCAAACAAAAGTCACTTCAACTCCTGATTCTAGGGGGGTTGCAATTGGGCTTAGAGTCAGAGGAGTTCCTTGTAGATTGAAACTTCCACTAGATAGAGACCACATTTCTCCTCCAAATCCTGAATTCAGAACTATTGGGAAATATACAAGTCCAGACGTCACACTGGCCTCTTTTATTTTGATATCAACTAGCGGCATCTTTCCTGTTACCTTCCCTAAAGAATCTTCAGAACCCCATTTAAACGTCAAACCTGCTTCTTGAGTAGGGTTCGAGAAAAGTAGACTATTTACGGAAAGTGAAACTTCTAATTTATCACCTTCATTTACTGAACCTGAAGAAACTTGTACTGTGATTTCTAGATTTCCTTCAGCGTTTAGAAAAGGCTCTACTCCGTTAAGTCCCGAATCTCCTGAGTAAAATGAACCACCTATTCTAATATCTAATGTGGCATTAATTGTAACTCCAGCTGCTCCTTCAACTAAGTAAGGTATAGTAAAGGCCCAAGTGTCCGTCGGATAATCTCCTTCAGTTCCCCAAATAATTTCCCATGCTCCAACTTCAACTTCTCCTTGTTGCCATGCTGTTACAGTTGCTTCTTGTTCATCTGAAAGTTCATTTTCAAATGGTGAAAGCTTACCATTAGAAGACTCATCTAATAAAAACAGGTCAAAACTCGTATCACTACAGCAAGATGTATCTTCGCTTCCGGTATCTTGAGCGTATGCGGGTGTGGTGAAAAAAGAAACCAACAATAGCCCTACTATGGCCAAGGACCTAGTGGCCAAGCGCCCGTTCATGAACTACCGTGGTTGACTTATTAGACTTCAATGCGACGCTTAATAGATGCAAATTACATCACTTTGACCTTATTAGTTACTTATCCATGTAACCAAAGTAGTTTGACCACATCATCATTATTAGATTCAATTTTGGCATATCCTACTCTTTCTAATTGTACAATACTATTTTTCATTATTTCAATATCTTCCATCATACCTTCTTGGATAATTATTTCATTACCCTTTGGAATAGTCAGAATTGCTTTTTTGGCTATTGTTTTTGGAAGCCAATGTATGATTTTTCTTTTATCTGTTCGATCAATTGATTGAATAATCCCAACAGAATCTTGAATTTCAACATCTGCAAAATCCTTCAAGCGAATTTCATTAGCTCCCAAATCTGTAGATTCAATGTATATATCCAAATCTTCTAAATCCCATTCTCTATGCCCCTTAATTTCATTTAATGGATGTTTATTAAGAACTAATTTTCTTTCGATTTCAACATTATTTTCATCTAATCTAATTATCTGTGGGTTTCTGACAAAAACTCTTCTTTCACACTTTGAATCAATCTTACTTGAGTTGAATGACTCTATTGTCTGTAGAGAAACTGAAATATCTTTTTGCGTCAAACCAAGATCTATCCAAAAATCTCTCATAGCGTCGGAATCAAAACCTCTTCTCCGAAGAGCCCTAAGAGTTGGCAATCTAGGATCGTCCCAACCCGAATAATTCTTATTTTCTATTTCTCCCCTCATGCCTGATGTAGAAAAACTTCCAAATTCATGAATCTTAACTCTACCCCAATACAAGGTCTCTGGATATTCCCATCCAAAATGATTGTACAGTAGAGTTTGTTTCCTAGTAGAATCCATCAAATCCTTTCCTCTAATGATATGGGTGACACCTTGTTCGTAGTCTTCTATTGCACTTTGGAAGTCTAACAAAGGCCAAACTTTGTATTTGTCTCCGACCATCGGGTGAGGTGTATGCTGTATCCTTAACGCTGGCCAATCTCTAAGTGCTGGATTTGGAAGATTCATGTCTGTTTTTACTCTTACAACAGCCATCCCCTCACTAAGCAATCCACTAATCATTTCGTTCCAATCTGAAAGGTTTTCTTTAGGATCTTTCATCCTACAAGGACATTCTTTGGAATTATCTCTTAATTTTTTAAAATTCTCTGCAGAACATTTACAGACGTAACCAAATCCTTCATTCAACATTTTTTTAGCATATTTCATGTAAATTTCCATTCTCTCAGATGCTCTTACTATTATATCCGGCTCTTTTCCAGTTAACCATTTGTAATCTTCTTCAATCCAGGTATATGCATCTCGTAGTGGAGGTTTGACTTTAGAATCAGTATCGTCAAACCTTAGTACGACCTTTCCATCATAATTTTTAGCATATTCTGAGTTAATTGTCACCCCTCTAGCATGACCCAATGTTAGAGGGCCGTTGGGATTCGGAGCAAATCTCAAAACCACATTTCCATTAACTGCATTCGGCAGGTCTTTCAAACCGGTCTTTTTCACTTGTTTTTGCCTATTTAAAGCCTCAGGACTGATGCTTTCTAATAATTCACGAACTTCAGTAATTCCTTTATTTTGAGCCATTTCATTGGCATCATTTACTTCAATTTCGACTAATTGTTTGAGTTCTCTAGCTTTACTTCTTAGATCAGGTCTTTCTCCAAGTATTCTTCCTAGTACTGAACCGGATTGTCCCGCGCCATCATATTCGACAGCATTTTGCAGAGCATATTTTCTGACAATATTTATGATTTCAGAATCCCAATCTACCGCATCAGCCATATTATCGTCCTCACCACTAGACTTCCCCATTTCACTATTTACCAATCACTAATTGATGATTGTTTACTATTTCCCTCTATCTCCTCTCTTTTTGGAATAGGCCCCCCATTCTCTTTTGCCCAAATATTTTCTATTGTTGCCCAGGACCATCTCAAATATTTATTTGGATACTCTTCCTTTATCAAATTCCTAATTGCAACTCTAGTTTTCGGGTCAGATGGATACCCACTACCTATATCCAGATTAAGTAATTGACCTATTTTTTTAATTTCATTATCTCTATGAACTTTAGCAAGAATACTTGCGGCACCAACCAATATATTCTCTAGATCCATTTTATGCTTTGATTCGATAGTCCATTGGCTCCAATCTTGACCTAATGATTCTTTAACTCGATTACCGAATCTTTGTTCATTGACATCACATGCATCTAAGTATATTTTTCCATTATATTTCTCGATATTTGTATTGATAATTGCTTCTTTGAATAATTCTACTTCTAAATTATTCAGATTAGTTCGGTCTCTTTCTTTATCTATCCTGCAAGCGCTGCAAGTAATCAATCCTACTTTCCAATTCCTTTTTTCAACCTCTGAATATATTTTCTCTGCTAAGTACTCTCTCTTTTTTCTGGTTAGTGATTTAGAATCTTTAGCGCCAATATTTGTTAAAAATCCTATGTCCGTAGTCGGAATGCCCAAAGCGCAAACAACAAGTGGCCCTATAGCGGGCCCTCTTCCTGCTTCATCAACTCCTAATTGGTACATTTATTCCTCTTTTTTCGCTCGACCTAATTTTGAGAATCTTGACTCAAAATCATCGTTATCCAGATTTGAATTTTGTGGATGTATTTCTTTATCGTTAGTGATATCATCTGCTAACTCTACTATGTCTTCTAGTGCGTCCTCGGTCATTGCTTTATCTAGAGAATTACTAGCAACTTTAATGTCATATTTAGAAGGAGAATCTTTCATATTTTGTACCTTCTCCTTAGACTTACTCATAAAATCAGATTCAAATCCCTTAGAATCTATAGTTTCACTCTCAACAAAAATTTTCGGTTCTGATTTCTTAATGAATTTTGACATCCACTCGCCCGCAGTTTCACCCCCCTCTTCCACAGGTAATCCTAGCCTTTTCCTATCCTGTTCCAGTCTATATTGTATTGCCTTCACCACTCCTATGCTTCCGAATATTATTACAACTAGACTAATAATGACTGTCTGCCAAACTCTGAAGAATTCAATAATTGCTGAATCCCTATCTTCATTATTTTCGTCATCTGCTTCCTGTTTAAACAAGTCTTTATCTTCAGTAATGCTGTTTTCAAAAATTATTCTAGGATCTCTAATTGATCTTGCTTCAATTGATAGTGTTGGGCCTTCAACAAAAAACATAGTTTGAGAAATTTCATCATAAGAAATATTCATCCATGCTGTAAAATTAATTGTTTGACCTATTTCTACGTCTAATACTTCAAATGAACGCGGATTAGGTGAATTTTGTTCTTCAGCCTCGGGCGGTAATTCAAGTTCAAAGTCAGTGAAAATATTACAATCTAAGTTAACTACTAAACCGTCATTAATATTCCCAATATTTTCCATTGTCCATCGTGCAGAAATGTTCACAGTTCTTTCATCATAATTATAATCATGAACATATACTTCATCAATCAAATTCCAACTAAAATAATCTCCAACAACTACTTCGAAACTAATTGTCTCTGGATTCCATCCATCTACCCATAATTCGACAACTATTTCTGTAGATTCTCCCGAAAGAACTCCTTCCTCTACTGATACATTAAGATAAATTTGATTTTTAATCTGTCCCGAATCTAAATTAATATTATTTTGACTAATTTCAAGATTGACCCAATCTGGAGTTTCTTTGATTCTTAATTCAAAATCATATGGAATATCGCCAGTATTTTCTACAATTAATTCTGTTCGGCAACTATCTCCAGGTTTAGTCTCGAATTGACAGTCTATATTATTCAATTCTAAGTTACCGCCAGATCTTGGAACAATATTTACTCTCTGTATGACATTAACAGCTTCATCTGGAATTGCTGTACTCCATACTTTTATTTCAAAGAATATTGTGCCTGTTATTAGATATGGCGACTGAATCTGAAATCTAATTTTCCCGGTTTCATTAGGCCACATTGCATTCAATTCCATTTTATCTTGTATGAATACATTCCAATCTTCTAATGCAAATGCTTGCGAAAAATCTCCTAATGCACTTCCATTCTCATTAACAGGCCTTACACTTACTGCAATATCTCTTTGAGTATTGCCCAAGTTTCTAGCAGTCATCTCAATCGTTGCAACATCATATGGTGAAATAGAGTAAGTCCCTCCTCCATTTACAATTTCAACTCCATGGAAGTAGCCATATCTCATTGAAAAATTATACCAATCACTACTCCCTGTAATGTTAGAATTTATTTCCATTGAGAATTGATGTAAAGAATTTGCCAGAGGCATACCATTTTCAGTCATAGGAGCGGTAATCGAGAATTCAGTCCATTCGGTAGCGTCCGATAGAATTTGAAAATCAAACCCATTTGATGCATCTGCGGAGTATTCCCAATCAATTATCCAATTATCTGGCCCATTAATCTTAATGTTCACTATGTCATTAAATTCAGCTAGATTTGAATAATTTACATTTAAATTAATTAGAGCACCTGGGTCAATAGCGAAAACTGAACCTGAATCCGGTCCAAATTCTACTCCTGGGCCATCTTCAATTTCAAATGGATATAGATAATCTGGAGTATTATTGAAAACCGTATCTGCCGCAGCTTCTTGTAATTCCAAAGCTCTTTCAGATGAGATCCCAGATGGGAAGTTTTCTCCAACTGGAGAATTCCCAGTAATTACCGCATATAATACACAAGATGTCAGATAAGTTCCATCTATAGAAGGATGTGAACCATCTGAGTAGAGATTTGAAAACGAGTTTTCGCCTTGTGAAGGGTCAACTCCTGTTTCATTAACTTGATTGTATATGTTTTTGAATGCGAGTCCTGCGGGTGCCAAAAATACAGGTTTCTCGATACTAGTTGAATTTTCAAGATACATTTCATAACCTTGCTGAAGATGTAGTTGCATTGTCAAATAATCTGGATTTCTTAGGGGGTTATTCGTATCTCCATCTTTCCGACCCCATGTCATGAGTAGAATCGTCTCCCCTCCTTCTGAAGTTATTCTTTCATTTAGGTCTTGAACAGCTTCTTTACTATCGATCCAAAACTCAGAACTAGTTGGAAATGATGGAACTTGACTTTGGTCTTGTAGAATTACATAGTCATGGCCTTCGGAAAGTTTTAGGTTCAATTCACTATTTTGTTGGTTTGCATCCTCAGAATGATCAGATAACTTCATCCCTCCTCCTGTAACTGACTCAACATCTGAATTTTCTCCTGAAACATCCAAGATACTTTCAAGTCTAATATTTAGATCATTATGGCTAGTGTAAGAGTTTCCAACTAATAATATGTCCAAAATTATTGTATCCTCATGACCCTGCTCATGATCTTTTGTAATCGTATTCATTTGATAATTTAACTTACTTGAATCAGTAAAACTCCCTACTTGTATTAAGATTAAGGACGCAATAAACACTGCCGCGAAACCTCTCTTCATATCACATCCTGAGTGTTCTACTCTTTGATTATCTCCCTGTTTTGTTCAGAAAATGGGGAAGTGTTGAAGTCCTTAGTCGCTGCTGCCAGTACATGGCACCGATATGGCCATTCAGAAAGAAATCTTCTGGGAGCAAAAAATCTTCAAAAATTGAAGATAACATAGTAGTCGAATATGAAAGGGAAGTTAGGAGCGAAAAAAAGGAAGAAAACGACCGTTCACACCTTACAAATAAAACCTTTATTGATGCTATGGAACTACTCTCAGATAATAGCGAATGAGTGTAAATTAAAGTACAGGGTCAGGTATTGTCCGGCCTAGTGCATCTACATCAAATTCGCCTGCTTGAATCGGAACTTTCAGGCCGAATTCAAATGATACGATAGGATCAATTTCGCCTATTTGTCCGACTTCAATGTCATCAATTATTACTTTAGCGCCTCTACCTTTTATCCAAGGGCCATCTTTATGATTAATCTCTTCCCATTTTACCTCAGAGAGGTTCGCTCCTAAGTCCCTAAGTAATGCGCTAGCAATACCCTTAGCAGCAGAAAATCCTCCTCCAACTTCCGCGCAAGCCCACGAAAGACGAGTTTTATTCTCCGAATCCCTAACCACATCTCCTAACTCATGCACTCTTTGAGGCAGTTCATGATGTCTATTTGCTGCTAAAAGATTCAGTAATGAAGGTAAAATATGCTGCCTTAACATCGTATGTTCGTTAGTTATAGGGTTTGAGATTATTGTACTTTTACTTTCTTCTGCCCACCTAACTCTTTCAAATTGATCACGTTTATTTGATAGCGTTAAACTTTGAGTTTCTTGTAACCCCAATGAACAAAGACTGGAACTAATTCTTCTATGCAGATCAGATGAGGGTAGAGGGATTGCATCTAAGTGCACGGTAGATAACTGTTCAGGTAGGTTGTCATAACCATACCCTATTGCAATATCTTCTACAATGTCAACAGGATGCATGATGTCATTTCTCCATCTTGGCATTGAAATAATATGTTCCTTCTCGCCTACCATACAATCTGCCCATTTCTCAATTTTATCTGGGCCATCAGTTACAGTTCTAGTTTCGACTAATTCTCCACCCATTTTTTTGATTGATTCCGCAATTTCTGTTTTGCTTAATTCGACTCCAAGAATATTTTTAATCAATCTATCAGGAACGTTGTGATTTTTTGAATCGCCTCTTGGTACACTTAATAATTCTTGATTCCAGTTCTTTATTTGAATAGACTCGATTTCACCTCCTCTTTCTGCAAGTGATAAACATATCAATAGTAAACAAGCTTCACAAGATCTTTCATCCCATCCCGTCACATCAATGAAAAAATCTCTAGTCTGTTCATTTACAGTAGTATGGTCTCCATTGATAATAGGAGGGAATGAAAGAACTTTGTTTTCAGAGTCTATAATTACAGGATAATCATCCATATCTGACATAAGATGTGCATATTCCTTGCCTTTAGGGTGTAATTCCAATATTTCCTCAATACTCATTTCTTTTTCTTCTGCTAATGGAGTGAATTTGTATTCTTTATCTACAGAAATCACTTTGAATGGGGGACTTAATTGAGACAAATCATGAACTCCAATTGAAGCGAATTTTCTCTTTCTACCTAAAGTCAAATGCAATTTTTCTTGGTGATCCATTAATGATTGAATAAAATCATCTTTT
>CERV01043622.1_pt1 | contig 12965 bp, 9 predicted proteins | sample 530871 | NCBI WGS metagenome assembly CERV01 (sample SAMEA2621045, study PRJEB7988) | marine metagenome | biome: marine biome (ENVO:00000447); feature: deep chlorophyll maximum layer (ENVO:xxxxxxxx); material: "saline water (ENVO:00002010), including plankton (ENVO:xxxxxxxx)" | depth 50 m
AATCAAATCAGGTCTGTAATTCTCAACAGATTCTAGTATGGCATGAATCTTTGATGGCTTTTCGCTTCCAAAAATTTCCCACTTCACTTCTGTTTTTTTTTCAAGGACTGCAAGAAATCCTTTAACTAAATATAAAAAATCATCCTGCAATTCTTCCCGTAAATCCTGGATGATCAAAATCCGTTTTATCTGAATAGATTGCGGTGTGAATGCGTCTTTTGCTGCCGCATTAAATACGCTTTCAAATTGATCAAGTGAGCTCATAGAGAACAAAGTATAAAAAAAACTTTTTTCTATCAAGTTGTAATGATTTAACTTTTGAAATCAGAATGCCTTCAGTCATATCAATTTATTATCTGTTTCTAAAGAGTCTTAAAGATTGTATTTTTAAGACTCTTGTAATGACTACATCTGCCAACGGGAAAGTCGCTTACTTAATTTACATTCGATTTCAGCTGGAGTTATGAGGTTCGGGAAATCTGCCTTGATTTGGGAGAGTGTTGGTATTTCTCCCCAAGCGGTTACTGTGAAGAATTCAGCCATTGGTAGCTCGCTAAGCCCAAGCTCAGCATTTCTTTTTGAAAAACGACGTTTCAATGTCTCTTTCCATTCTTCTATTGAATTTGGAAAATCAATGTCGTGACGACCAACCCATGGCAGCCATTCAGTGACTTGCGATTGGTGGCACCAGCTCATCTCTGCAACCAAGTCAAATGCATCAGTGACATCTATAGCTAGATCATATGCATTTTCGCCAAACATGTAGCCGTCATATGCATTGAGAATAACTGGTACTTTACAATACTTTGGAGAAGTATCCTCTACAGGATATTCTGGGGTAAATGCGTGAGGTACATTTATCATGTAAGCCACTTGGCGGACTGCCTCCGCTACCGCGACATGGTCAACATGTATGCCAGCTAAAGGATCATTTGGTAAAGGAGGAGAGAACAAATAGTCAGGTTCAAAGTCGCGAATGGCTTTCCATAATGCAGCTAATAAAGGAACGTCGACCTGTAGGCATGCTTCACGAGGGCATTCTCCATTCGGAAGCTTGAGTTGCTCAAAAATGTAATTTCCTAGTGCTGCAGATCGTAACTGTTCCTCAAGTCTTACTCGGCCAGTTTCGTCTCTAGATAATTTATGGTGTCCTGCTTTTCCGTCTGTACATACAATGACTTTTGCTTGGAAATCTTCACCTTCTTTTTGACGCCATATCTCGAAAGCTCCAGCCGTACAAAATTCGTAATCGTCAAAATGGGCATGTATAAAAAGAACCTTCATAGGCTAAAAAAAGGAGAGCCAAAGATATAGGCTCTCCTTTCAAATAAAAAATTCGCGCCTTTTAATTTCTTGGTGGCTTTGGAGCTGCCGCCTTCTTTTCCTTCGCTTCCTTTGCATTTCCAACTGCACCCCCAATACCGGCACCTAAAAGGCCTCCTACTAATGCTCCCTTGTCACGTTCTCCTGATTGATTACCAATAATTGCTCCTACTCCAGCACCAACTAAAGCTCCTACGCCAGCGCCAACAGCAGTTTTTTTACCAGGCTCAGTAGCGCAACCGCTTAAAAGGAGTATGCCTGCAGATGCAGCCAAGAAAGTTTGATTTATTTTTTTCATTACAGTTTAACTAAGAAGCTATTTTCTGGCTTAATGAGCTTTTGCACAAGCTGAATTTACATCGAATCGTCATTTCTATTTTGTTTTTCTGCTATCTTGTTTAGAACCTCTAAGCGCTGACTCATCTCGTTGGTAAAATGCTTTAGATCCTGATTGAGCTTGGAGAATTCTTCTTTGAGGTTAATTTTTTTGAGATCTGCTTTTTTGAGTGAATTTTCAATTTCTTGTTCCTTTTTAGCATCTTCCATTCCAGTTAGCATGACTCCTACGAATAGGTTTAATACAATCATTGCCCCTGTAATAACGAAGCTTATAAAAAAAATTGCTGCTCCGAATGGAGACGCATGTGACTTTATTTGATCTTGAGTTATTCCGAGGTCAGCTAGCATCATATATGCTGCATTGTCGTAGCCGTAGTTAGCACTACCGTACATGTTGATGTACATTAGATCTGTCCAGTCCTCAAGTGTCACTGCTCGAAAAAGAGATAACATTGAAGTCTGAAGATTTCTAAAGTGAATGGGGTCGTTATCTGAGTAAAGGAAAGTTGCCATACAGCCGTAAATATAAAAATGTAGTGATGCCAAAAGGAAAACATAGCCTATGGATGGTACACTCTTAAGTACTGCTCCAACTAATACTTGTAAACGAGGAAGAGCTGATACCAGTTTCAAAACCCGAAGTACTCTTGCTAATCGCAGAACTGCTACAAATTCATTAGACTCAATTGGCAATATACAAACTACAACAATACTGAAATCAAAAATGTTCCAAGAATTTTTAAAATATTTAAGTGGCTGTTTGCCGTAAGCTATGATTTTTACAATGATCTCTAAAATGAATATCCCGAGGATTATTGAATCAAGTGCATTAAGTGTAACATGATACTGGGCTTCAAAATTCTTATATGTTTGCAATCCTACCACTACGGCGGCTAGACAGATAACAAACAATATAAAGTTGTTGAATAACTTTGATTCCGAAACTTTTTTGCATAATTCAAACATGATAGATAAAAACGCATAATTTTCATTACAGTTAATTAAATTACAATATTTAATTTTTTACTCTGTAAATCCTCTTGCATGCTTTTGTTTAAGTCTGATTATTGGGGATATGATTTTTCTATCAAGAATTGCATGTGTAATTATTGCGATCTTATTTTTTTGTGAATTCGGTTTAAGTCATCTTTGTGCTCACGAAGATAAAGATCAGACTAGTAAGACCAAATTAAATAATGGCGAGCTCAAGCGCGTCCTTATTTTTTCAAAAACTGCTTGGTATCGGCATCCTGCAATTCCAGAGGTTAATAGCTTTTTAGTTCGATTACTTTCTAGATACGATATTCAAGCAGATGTTACTGAGTCACCTGAGGATTTTGGCCGTCTTGAAAATTATCATGCAATTATTTTCAACAGCACAACAGATATAGGTAAATCTCTTGATGATAAACAAAGGATGCAGCTAAAGGACTGGTATCACGCTGGAGGGGGTATCATGGGGCTTCATGCTGCAGCTGTTCATCATAACACCTGGCCATGGTGGGCTAAACTAGTTGGATGTGGCTTCAACAGCGACTCGGATTTTGTCAAAGCAAAGCTTATTGTTGATTCTAGAAACAAGAATCACCCTATAGTAAAGGGCTTTGGTCCAGAATTTTATTATACTGCTGACTGGACCAATCATGATAGATCGGTAACTGGCTTACCTGGGGTAAAAGTTTTGTTAAGGATTGATGAGTCAACTTATGATCCAGTTCGTGATGCTTTCAAGACGAGAGGGGGTAAACCAATGGGTAAGGATCATCCAGTTTGTTGGATTAGAGAATTTGAGAATGGTCGTTTTTTTTATACTGAGCTGGGGCATGAAGTGAAATCACTTGATACGAAGTTTGGGCATCAGCATCTCATTGAAGGGCTTCGTTGGATCGTTGGAGCTGAAAATTAAACAGTCCTTTAAAAGGCGATGTTATATTATTTATACAAATTAATTATAATTTTTGCATTTACTCAGTCGTTAATTGGGCAATCTTTGGATGGGCGTAATAGAAGTACTGGAAAAATAAATCAAGCAGAAGATTCTGATTTTTCCAAGTCTGCATTGTTTAAAAAAAATGCTCCTCGTCCAAAGGCTTCTTCTCCTTTGGATACGAGTTTACCGCTCAATTTTAGACGTGAGATGAGTATAGCATATGTTGGAAATACCTTGCTCGATCGTTCGCAGGATTTCGGTTATCTTGAAACACTGTTGCATCAAGCTTATCCTGATTATCGACTGACTTTTCGCAACTTCTCTTGGTCAGCTGACACAATTGATTTGCAACCTAGGCCAGCAAATTTTGCAGATACTTATCAGCACTTGGTTTTTGCAAAAACAGATATAATTTTTGTTGCTTTTGGATTCAATGAATCGTTTCAGGGTGAAGAAGGATTAAATAATTTCCGAACTAAACTAAATGAATATATTGAAGTCACAAAGGCTAAGGCATTTAATGGTAAATCTGGTCCTATGATTGTAATACTTTCACCGATTGCCAATGAGAATATAAAGGGTGTAAATGCAGCCGTGAACAATTTAAATCTTAAGATTTATAGCGATGTGATGCGTGATGTAGCAATCAGTCAAAAGGTTGGTTTCGTGGATTTATTTTCTGTTACTGAAAAAGCTATGAAATCTCAAAGCAACGATTTTACATTCAACGGGTGTCACTTGAACGACGCTGGATATCGTTTGTTTGCAAACACGGTTTTTCATCAGATATTGGGATATGAACCGCCGGTGGTTAACGAAGAGCTTCGTTCAGCAGTTCTCGAGAAAAACAGACAGTTTTTCCGGAGGTTTCGACCTGTAAATACATTCTATTACACAGGTAATCGCAATCGAAGTTATGGATATTTAGACTTCCTGCCAGCGATGAGAAATTTTGATATTATGACTTCCAACCGTGACAAGAGGATTTGGAATATTGCTTCAGGAAAACAGGTTTCTTTAACTATTGATGATTCAAATGTTCCGCCTTTGCCAAGAACAATTCAAAGTAGGGGTGCTAATCGATTACTTTCTCCTGAAGATGAACTCAAAGAATTTGAAATCGACCCTCGTTTTGTAGTTAGCATTTTTGCATCGGAGAAGGATTTCCCTGAACTTGCCTGTCCGATTCAAATGCGATGGGACAACCTAGGTCGGCTTTGGGTTAGTTGTTCAACAACTTATCCTCATGTTTACCCAGGCAAAGAGCCTAACGACAAAATCATTATTCTTGAAGATACAGATGGTGATGGAAAGGCTGATTCTTCAATCGTTTTTGCCGATGACTTACACATTCCTTTGTCATTTGAGTTTGGCGATGGTGGCGTTTACGTATCAGAGGAGCCTCATTTAACTTTTCTCAAAGATACAGACAATGACGGTAGGGCTGATATTCGTGAGAAATTATTAACAGGCTTTGGTAGTGAAGACTCTCACCATGCATTGCATGACTTTGTGTGGACTCCTGATGGTGATTTGATTTTTCGTGAAGGAGTTTTTCATCATAGCCAAGTCGAAACGCCTTACGGACCTGTGCGCCAGCAAAACAGTGGTTGGTTTAGATTTGATCCTGATAGTCATCGATTGTCTGCCTTTGGGACTCATCAAAGTACTAATCCATGGGGGGTTACATTTGATGATTGGGGTCAACATATGGCTAGTTATCCAATCTATGCCCAGGCATTTCATGCACTTGATCCGGTTTATCCAAATCAACATCCGCGTCCGGTTGGCTTAAGGGCCTACTCTGGCACTTGTGGTCAGGAGTTTATAGATTTCCCTAATTGGCCAGTAGAGATGCAGGGTGGTTTTATCAAAGTTCGCTATAAGCCTTCTAATAGGATTGAATTTCATCGTTGGAAAGAGTCGGAACATGGTTTTTTTGAGGAATATGTTGAGAACATACTGTTTTCTAGGAACTTAAGTTTTATTCCGGTTGACTTGCGATATGGACCAGATGGCGCGATGTATGTTTGTGATTGGTATAATCCGATAAAGGGCCATGCTCAGTATTCACTGCGTGATGACCGTCGAGATCGCGTAAGTGGGCGAATTTTTCGTATTATGCCTAAAGGTTCAAAGTCGCAAAAGATGCCTCAGATAGCTGATGCTACAATTGAGAAACTGCTAGAAATACTTAAGCGTCGTGAATATCGCTACCGTTATTGGGCTAAGCGTGAATTAAGAGGACGCAATTCTGGTAAGGTCAAGTTGGCACTTGATTTATGGATAGACAGGCTTGATCCAAATGATTCGCGCTACAGGCATCATCAAATTGAGGCTGTGTGGCTATATAGGGGAATTAACGCTGTTAACTTAGGTTTGCTAAAAGAATTGTTGGAATGCAGAGATCATCATGCTCGCGCAGCTGCAGCTCACCAATTTCGTTATTGGTTTTCTTATTATAATAACCCTGAACAATTATTAAAAAGTTTAGCTAGTGATTCCAGTAGTCTCGTGCGAATGGAAACAGCTATTGCTACAAGTTATATTGGGACTCCATGGGCACTTGAATCACTTGTCCAAATTCTAAAACAACCCAATATTGGTCACCTTAGCTACGCTATTCGAACTGCTCTTGGATCTAGTACACTTGAACCTTATTGGAAGAGTAGTGTTGATAGAACTGCCAAGTACCCAGAGATTGATGAATTTATTAAAGCATTCAACCTTCGTCAGAAAATGTCTCCAAATCTACGATATTCAGCAAGTGATGCTGAGTTTGATTCCCGTAAAAATCTTAAGATAGTAAAAATTGCTGCTGTTAAGGAACGAATGTTATTTGATATTACAAAATTTGAAGTGAACGCTGGCCAACCTATTAGAATCGATTTCATTAATCCGGATGCGACTCCGCATAACTTAGTTATAGTAACTCCTGGATCAGAGGCAGAAATAGGCCAAGCAGCAAATGAAATGGCTAAGGACCCAAAAGCTGCACAGAAGGGTCAATTTGTTCCAAAATCAAAAAAAGTAATTCAAGCAACTAGAATGGTTGCTCCATTATCAGCTGAGACACTTCGTTTTGTTGCCCCCAGAAAAAAAGGTGAATATCCATATCTTTGTACATTCCCTGGTCATTGGGTTGTAATGAAAGGTGTTATGGTGGTTAATTAAGAGTTGATGGAGGAAGATTCTGTATGTCAAATAAGCTATTCGAGTGCTTTATGAAGCAATTACAAGGGACTTGGTGTTCTAGCTAAAGTTCAAATTCCTCTATTCATTTTCCAGAGCAAAAAGCAGCCAATTGCTTGAAATAAAAAATTCGGTAACCACATCCATAGGTGAGGGGCAAGTGCAGGGAAGCTTTCAAGTGATTGGGCTAGAATTATTAATCCGTAATATACTGTTACTAAGACAAGGGCCATAGCAATTCCAATATTTGTTTCTCTACGTTGGGTACGTATAGCCAAAGGAATACCAATAATTGTAAATCCGATGCAGGCAAATGAGAATGCAAATTTTTGATGTAGTTGGATTTTTGCAGCTGTGGCATCGGTGCCATATTGCTTTGATTCATTAATAATCTTACGTAAATCTTTGAAACCTAGTTCTTTTAGTTTTGTTGATCGTTGGTTTTTATTGTTTTGTTTTTTGCCTAATGTCATAGGGCCATATTTTGAATAGACAAAAGTTCTTTCCTTCCCTTCATTGAATTCAAACCCATCTACGGAATGAAGTGTTAGTAGAATTTGCTGTGTGTCTGGTTTAATTTTCAGCGAAGCTTTATCTGCATTCATTCGCATCTTTAGTTTTTGATTATTATCATATTGATATATGGTTACGTCTTGCAGATTGTTGCTGCTGATATTATTCACATAAATACGATAGTTTGGTGGGAAATCAGTGTAGCTTTTTTCTTGAACTAGGGCTGTTGCGGTTGCAAGGCCATGTTCAAATATCATGTTTTTATATGCTAATCTGCATTGTGGTCCAATCTGTAAATTAATCCAGCCGCATAGAAATGACATAAGTACGCCAATTACAAAAATAGGAGTCGTGAGTGAGAGTAAGCTTATTCCTCCAGCACGTGCTGCTGTTAATTCTTGATCGGAACTGAAGCGGCCAAAGACGAGTAGGGTAGCTGTGAGCAGCCCCATTGGCAGTGAGTAAACTAGTACAAATGGAATTAGTAAGCCGATTGCTTTGAATAGGAAGCCAGGAGAGATCTGCCCGGAAGCCATAAGTGCTGCTATTTCTTTTAGTAAGTTTCCAAGCAGTAGAACAAAAGTGAATACCACAACTGTCATTAGCATTGTGGCTAATATTTCTTTAGCAAGATAGAAGTGCAGGGTTTTCATTATATGTCAGTTAAACTGACTTCCGTGGGTAATTCTTGAAGTTATGTAAGTAAGTTCGCAAGTTTTATGCTGCGTGACAGTCATAAAACAGTTGGATAATATATACACATATGGAGGTTTCACAATGCGTTTTGACCATAAGTATTTGCAAGGATATATTTATTTATACTCTATTAGACTAATTAAATGAAAGATTTAGAATCAAATACTAACCATTCATCTTCTCATTCAACTGATAGTGAGGAGCTAGTCAATGAAGGCGATGCAGTGATTGGTCAAGCTTTGAAGTGGTCTGCTTTTGCCGCCGTATTCTTATTAATTTGTGGTTTTATTGCTTACAATTTATTGAAGCCAAAAGAGAAAAAGATCACAGCAGTCAATTCAGTTATTGAAGCGCCAGAGCAGCGGGTTATTCCGGCAAAAGAATATGTTCCAGAGGCTAAGTTTACTGATATTACTTCTGAATCTGGAATTAATTTTGAGCACAACAATGGAGCCACTGGAGATAAATTGTTGCCAGAGTCAATGGGGGCTGGTGTCGCATTTTTTGATTTTGATTCCGACGGTGACCAAGATCTACTATTTATCAATGGTACGTGGTGGCCTTGGGATATAAAGAAAAAGCCTGAACTAAAGCCAACCACTGCGGCGCTTTATCGTAACAATGGTAAAGGTATGTTTGAAGATGTAACTGTTGGGTCGGGTCTAGATGTTCCTTTTTATGGAATGGGTTTAGCAATTGGTGATTATGATAACGATGGTTTGCCTGATGTTTATTGTACGGCGGTTGGAAGTAATCGAATATTTAAGAACCTTGGTGGTGGCAAATTTAATGATGTTACCGCATTGGCTGGAGTGGCGGGAGGTGAAAATGAATGGAGTACCAGTGCTGCGTTTGCTGATGTAGATAATGATGGTGATTTGGATTTGTTCGTTTGCAATTATGTTCGCTGGTCACGTGAAATTGATTTTGAAGTGAACTACACTTTAGTAGGGGTAGGGCGTGCTTATGGACCACCAACGAATTTTCAAGGAGCTTTCCCTTATTTGTTTAGAAATGATGGAAATGGAAAGTTTACGAACATCTCTCAATCTGCTGGGGTTCAAATTCGCTCCAGCGCTACAAAAGTACCTATGGCTAAGTCGTTAGGGGTCTCTCCTGTTGACATAGATGAAGATGGTTGGGTGGATTTTATAGTGGCTAACGACACAGTGCATAATTTTGTTTTTATAAACAAAAAAGACGGAACTTTCAGTGAGATGGGAGGGATTAGTGGTATTGGTTTTGACAACAACGGAAAAGTTCGAGGTGCTATGGGGATAGACGTCGCTCGTTTTCGAAATGATAATACCCTAGGCATTGGTATTGGTAATTTTTCAAATGAAATGACAGCGCTTTATGTTTCTACTCCTAATAATCAATTATTGTTCACTGATAATGCAATCACTGAGGGGGTCGGTCCAGACAGTCGTTTGTTGCTCAAGTTTGGTTTGTTCTTTTTTGATTACGATCTTGATGGTTGGCAGGATTTGTTGACTTCAAATGGTCATCTTGAGGAAGAGATTACCAAGGTGCAGAAGAGTCAGTCGTACGCTCAGCCCGCTCAGCTTTTTTGGAACTGTGGTGGAACTCCAGCTAAAGGTGGTTTTGTAGCAGTTGATAAAAATAAAGCAGGTTTAGATTTGTTTAAACCAATAGTCGGCCGCGGCTCAGCATTTGCCGACATAGATGCCGATGGGGATCTAGATGTGGTTTTTACGCAGCTTCATGGGAAACCACTTTTGCTTCGCAATGATCAGTCGCTTAAAAATTATTGGTTAAGAGTTAAATTAATTGGTAAAGAAGCCAACAAAGATGGTGTTGGTTCGGTAGTTAAACTTAAGTCTGGTGATCTGACTCAATGGCGTTTAGTAACACCTGCGAAAAGTTATATGTCGCAGTCGGAAACTGTAGTTACTTTTGGCTTGGGAACAGATTCTAATCAGACTGAATTAATGATATTGTGGGCTGGTGGAGTTGAGCAGACTTTGTCAGTACCAAAATTCAATACAACAATTATAATTGAAGAGCAGTAAGTGGTTACAATCCGTCTTTGACTTTTTCAGCAAGTTCTTTTCCAAGTTCCAGAGCTTTAGTCAGAATTCCTTTTACTTTGCTTTCGCTGAAAGAAGTGCCATCCCCAAAAGAGACTCCGGGCATGTGTATAGTATCATTTTGAATAACAGCATGCGCAGCAACCGGTGTTTGGCAGCCTCCTCCCATTGCACTAAGAAATGCACGCTCAGCTTCGGTGCATACTTGTGTGTTGAAATGGTTTAGTCGCTGACAAAGTCTAGCAATTCTTTCGTCGTTTTCACGAATTTCTATTCCGATAGCACCTTGTCCAACGCACGGAAGCATATCATCAGTTTCGATTATCGTTGCATTAATTCCATCCGGAACAGCATCGCCCTGAAGTTCGTTATTCTTATTAATTTCGAAATTTAGTCGTCGCAGTCCTGCATGGGCTAGGATAATTGCATCGATTTGACAATTAATGGCAAGTTTTTCAAGTCTAGTGGGTACATTGCCTCGAATTTCAACAATATTCCATTGAGGTTTAAGTCGAAGTAATTGCGCTTTACGTCTTGGGCTACTGGTAGCGACAGTCAGTTTATCAGGGAAATCCTTGATCGCTAAACCAGAGGGGAAGCCTTTAAAGGAATGGTTGTTAGGTCCTTCATTCTCAATCTTTTTCAGCAAGTTTAGATTTTTGAGGTAATTTTGATCTCGATACGCAATGATTTCTCTTGGATCTTCCCTTTTAGTAACAGCGCCTAGCGTTAAACCAGATGGTAATTCTGTGGGAAGATCTTTTAAGCTGTGTACAGCCAAGTCAGCTTTTTGTTTAACTAGGGCAACTTCGAGTTCCTTTGTGAATAAGCCTTTGGGTAGTGACTGATTTGATTTAAGTCTCTGTGTTTGTAATTTATCCCCGGTAGTCTTTATGATTTTGATTTCGAACTTAAGTTTCGGGAAGGCTTTTCGGCATTGGTCAAAAATTGTGTTTGCCTGTGCAAGGGCAAGGGCGCTTCCTCGCGTGGCAATCACAATGTTTTTTGGATCTAACAAAGTAGTTAAAGGTTTTATTTAGGTAGCGGTTTGTTTTTGGCTCAGAATCACTGATGATTTTCCGAGATCAGGATTTAAGTCTTTTAAAATCTCATCTCGCTTTTTTATAATCAATTTTTCGCAATTAGTCACATCAGCTTTACGCTGGTTTAGGTATTGGCTGGCTATTGTCTGTAAATCGTCGATATTGTAAACATATACATTTTCAATCTGATTGCATGCAGGGTCTACATCTCGTGGTACAGCGATATCAATAATTAGCAATGGGCGATTGCCTCGCTGCTTTAACATTGCTTGAAGCTTATCTCTTTTAAGGATGTAATGATATGCAGAGGTACTGCTTATTATAATGTCGATTGCTTTAAACTCCTGCTCCCAAGTTTCGAAATGAATAGCTCTGCCTTGAAGCTCTTCGGCGAGTGATTTCGCTTTTTCATGAGATCGATTTGAGACAAGTATGCTGCTTGCTCCTCGGCTTTTTAAGGCGCGAGCAGCTTTTTCGCTGGTATCTCCTGCGCCTATGACAAGAACCTGTTGTGATTTTAGTGAGTCAAAAATTGATTCTGCAAGCTCAACGGCAACTGAGCTAATGGAAATACTTCCTCGTTGGATCTGTGTCTTAGTACGAACCAGTTTTGCTACATTGAATGCCTTTTGGAATATCCTGTTTAATATCGGGCCAGTAGCTTTCTTTTGAAGGGCAAGTTTATAACTTTGCTTTAATTGCCCTAAAATTTCTGTTTCTCCTAAGACCATCGACTCTATACCACATGAGACTCGAAAAAGATGCGCGATGCTATGAGAATCGTAAAATGAGTAAAGCGCATCACCAGGTTTTTCGCTAATATCATGAAAATCACATAGGAATTGAGAAAGTTTTTGTTTGATTGAGTCATTATTTTTTGAAGCGGCGTATATTTCAACACGATTACATGTGGAGAGAATCAATGCTTCTTCAGCAATTCCTTTCTCTCTAATTTGATCAAGCGCCTCAATAATTTGATTTTCAGAAAATGCAAACCTCTCCCGCAATTCGACAGGAGATGAATGATGACTTAAACCTATTACAATGACCGGCACGATTTATGATTTTGGATTGTGAATAGATGATAAAAGGTTTGTTCCCCAAAAAGTAAAAATAACAAAACCAAAAACGATAATCGCCATCCATGCGTAACGCCTTCCACGTTGATCGAATTTCATATGAGTGATCAATAGCATTAAATAAAACCCCCAAACAAGAAGGGACCAAATTACTTTGGAGTCATTCCAAAAAGATGTTCCATCAGGGAGATCTAAGAATATTCCACCAATAGCGAGCCCTGTAGTTAGTAAAACTAATCCAGATACAAGTGTTCCTGTGATTAGTTTTTCCAGTCGCTGAATTGAAGGGAGCATTGTAAATAATGCACCAGCAAGATGAAGTTTTAGGTTTCGATCTTGTGTTAGAAACATGCTGCCTGTTATTGCGCTAAGGCCAAAAGATCCATAACCAAGCATAATCAGTGCGGCATGCAAGCTGGACCAGCCATTTATGAAATTAGGTTCATTGCCGTATTCAGGGTCCAGTCCTGGCATCATTGCAAATATACCAACGCAGAATAATAGTGGTGCAGTAAATACACCAATAAATCTAAGTCTTGGCCAAATTCCAAAGACAAGACTGCTAAGTGATATTGTCCAAAGGATAAAAGTTGTAGCCTCGTAAAGGTTATTGACTGGGCATTGCTGAAGTGAAAATCCTCGACTCGTTAATGCGATTGTATGCAACACAAATGCGAGAGCAATAATTGCATATGATGTCCAGGTGTTATGATGAAAACCGCGACGCCAAATAAAAATAGAATATAGCAGGCCAAGGCCGTAAATAATTACGGCTGACAAAAACCATATGCGTTCGGGT
>CERV01012124.1_pt1 | contig 12949 bp, 12 predicted proteins | sample 530871 | NCBI WGS metagenome assembly CERV01 (sample SAMEA2621045, study PRJEB7988) | marine metagenome | biome: marine biome (ENVO:00000447); feature: deep chlorophyll maximum layer (ENVO:xxxxxxxx); material: "saline water (ENVO:00002010), including plankton (ENVO:xxxxxxxx)" | depth 50 m
TAAAACTACTACAAGCGTTGGTCTAGTAGATGGACTTTGTCATATCGGCAAAAAAGCAATGATTTGTCTAAGAGAACCCAGTCTAGGACCATGCTTCGGAATGAAAGGTGGAGCTGCGGGTGGAGGATACGCTCAAGTAATACCCATGACAGATATTAACTTGCATTTTACTGGCGACTTTCATGCCATTGGAGCTGCTCATAATCTTCTTTCAGCATTAATTGATAACCATATACATTGGGATAATCAACTAGATATAGATCCAAGAAGGATTACATGGAAGAGAGTTGTTGATATGAATGATAGATCCTTAAGAGATATAACGTGTGGTCTAGGTGGGACAGGAAATGGAGTACCTAGACAAAGTGGTTACGATATAACAGTTGCTTCAGAAATTATGGCTGTATTTTGTCTTGCTTCAGATTTTGATGATCTTAAAAAAAGGATAGGAAATATCGTTATAGGCTATACAAGATCTAATAAACCTGTAAAGGCAAAGCAGTTAAATGCTGATGGAGCAATCACTGCATTATTGAAAGATGCTTTTCAACCTAATTTAGTACAAACACTAGAGAATAACCCTGCTTTCATACATGGCGGGCCTTTCGCCAATATTGCGCATGGTTGCAATTCTGTTGTGTCTACTAAAGCAGCATTAAAACTTGCTGATTATGTTGTAACGGAAGCTGGATTTGGAGCTGATCTAGGAGCAGAGAAATTTTTTGACATAAAATGTAGGAAATCGGGCTTAGAACCTGACGCTGTTGTTTTAGTTGCCACCACTAAAGCTTTAAAGATGCATGGCGGTATAAAAAAAGAGGACCTAGGATCAGAAAATGTAGATGCAGTAATCAAGGGCTGTAAAAATCTTAAAAAACACATTGAAAATATTGGGAAATTTAGAGTACCTGTTATTGTTGCCATTAATGACTACGTAACAGATACAAAAGAAGAACATGCCGCAATCAATAATTATTGTGAGAATATTGGCGTGCAGTGCCTAATTTCTTCGCATTGGGAAAAAGGTGGAGAAGGAGCAAAAGAGCTTGCTACAGAAGTAGCAAGAATTGCCGACTCAAATTCAGCTGAATTCAAAACCTTATATGATAGTAAATTGTCTCTTTGGGATAAAACACAACATATAGCACAAAATATATACGGTGCTGCAGACATAATTGCTGATCTAAAGGTAAGAAATCAATTTAAGAAATTAGAAGAGGATGGATTTGGCGAGTACCCAATATGCATGGCCAAGACACAATATAGCTTCTCAACAGATCCTTTATTGATGGGAGCCCCTTCTGGCCATGATGTTCCGATTAGGGAAGTCAGGTTGTCAGCAGGTGCAGAATTTGTTGTTGTCGTTTGCGGAGAAATTATGACTATGCCAGGATTACCTAGAATACCAGCAGCAGAAAATATAAATGTTGACGAAAAAGGATTAATACAAGGATTATTTTAGATATTATGAATAAATTAAGTAGGAGAAACTAAATGAAAATACTTTGTATATTATATGATGACCCTAAAAACGGAATGCCTTCAAACTATCCGGTTAAAGAACTACCAAAACTAGAAAAGTATCCTGACGGAATGGCTTTACCTAGCCCCAAAGGAAGAGACTTTACACCTGGTGAACTGCTGGGTTGTGTGTCTGGTGAACTAGGTTTAAGAAAGTTTTTAGAAGACAGAGGTCACACTTTAGTCGTCACCTCTGATAAAGATGCTGATGGTTGCGTTGCTGACAAAGAATTAGTTGATGCAGATGTTGTTATTTCACAACCATTTTGGCCTTATTACCTAACAAGAAAAAGAATAGAAAGTGCTCAAAATTTAAAAATGGCAATCACTGCTGGCATTGGTTCTGATCATGTAGATTTACAAGCTGCAATGGATAATAAAGTTGATGTAGTTGAAGTAACTTACTGCAATTCAAGGTCGGTTGCGGAACATATTGTTATGATGATTTTGTCTTTAGTTAGAGATTACCATAACCAACATAGAATAGTGAACGAAGGAGGTTGGCATATAGCTGACGCTGTTAAGCGGTCTTATGATGTAGAAGGTATGCATGTCGGAACAATAGCTGCAGGTCGCATTGGTTATGACATGTTAAGAAAAATGTATCCTTTTGATGTGCATTTACATTACTTTGATAAACATAGATTATCTTCAGATCAAGAACAAGAACTTAATCTAACCTATCATGATTCAGTTGAATCTCTAGTAGCAGCTTGTGACGTTATTAATATAAGTTGCCCTCTTCATCCAGAAACAGAACATTTATTCGATGATGAATTAATTAGAAAATGTAAACCAGGCGCTTACATTATAAATACTGCCAGAGGTAAAATCTGTGATAAGGATGCTATTGTCAGAGCTTTAGAGTCGGGGCAGCTAAGTGGTTATGCTGGAGATGTTTGGTTCCCTCAACCAGCTCCAAATGATCATGTGTGGAGAACAATGCCACATCATGGAATGACGCCACACACATCTGGAACTTCCCTATCTGCACAAGCAAGGTATGCTGACGGTGTTAGAGAGATATTAGAATGTTTCCTAGATGGAGAAGAAATAAGAAATGAATATCTTATAGTTAAAGGCGGAGACCTAGCTGGTATGGGTGCGCATTCTTACACCAAAGGGACTTCTACTGGTGGATCAGAAGAAGCGGCTAAATTTAAGAAATAAAAGGATTTAAAATTAGCAATAGTAAATATTAATGAAAACACCAGCTGCTGTAGCTTTTGAAGCAGGTAAACCTCTAGAGATATGTGAAGTTGATTTAGAAGGTCCAAAAGAAGGTGAGGTTCTAGTAGAATTAAAAGCTACAGGTGTTTGTCATACAGATGCATTTACTTTAAGCGGTGATGATCCTGAAGGTGTATTTCCTGCTATTCTTGGTCATGAAGGAGCGGGAATCGTAGTTGAAGTAGGTCCAGGTGTATCAAGTCTCAAACCTGATGATCATGTAATCCCACTATACACGGCTGAATGCGGTGAATGTGAATATTGCCTACACCCTAAAACTAACCTTTGTCAGGCCGTAAGGGAAACTCAAGGTCAAGGAATGATGCCAGATGGAACCAGCCGATTTTCTCTTAATGGCAATCCTATAATGCATTATATGGGCTGCTCTACTTTCTCAAAATATAGCGTTATTCCAGAGATCTCCTTAGCCAAGGTCCGTGAAGATGCTCCTTTTGATAAGATCTGTTATATCGGGTGCGGAGTTACTACAGGAATTGGTGCTGTTGTGTTTCAGGCAAAAGTTGAAAAAGGTTCTACCGTTGCAGTATTTGGTCTTGGAGGAATTGGTCTTAATGTTGTTCAAGGTTCTAAAATGGCTGGTGCAAGTAGAATTATTGGTATTGATATAAATCCTGAACGAGAGCCATTAGGTAAAAATTTTGGTATGACAGATTTCATTAACCCTAAAGAAGTTGATAATGTCGTGGATCAAATTATTCAAATGACAGGTGGTGTTGATTATAGTTTTGAATGTATTGGTAATGTGGATGTGATGCGTCAGGCTCTGGAGTGTTGTCATAAAGGTTGGGGTGAATCTTACATAATAGGTGTAGCAGGAGCAGGTCAAGAAATCTCGACACGCCCCTTTCAATTGGTTACTGGCCGTTCTTGGAGAGGAACTGCTTTCGGTGGAGCCAGAGGTAGAACTGATGTTCCAAAGATTGTAGATTGGTATATGGATCAAAAAATAAACATTGATGATTTGATCACTCACACCATGAAACTAGAAGATATTAATAAGGCTTTTGATCTAATGCATTCAGGAAAAAGTATTAGATCAGTAGTTATTTATTAGTTCAGATAATACTCTTTAATAAGTATAATTCTCGACATTTTATTATGTACAAGACCTCTAAAGTAGTTTTCAGCCCTCGTGTGAGAAAGTCACCTTACTTTAACTCAACTTTAAAATATGGGGTACAAGCTTTCTCTGTCTATAATCATATGTATATGCCAACTAGCTATGAAGGGACTGTAGAGGATTATCAGAACTTATTAAATGGTGTTCAGTTATGGGATGTGGGTGTAGAACGACAAGTTCAAATTAAAGGCCGAGATGCTGAAGCATTGTCACAGTTTTTAACACCACGAAATATTAAAAAATGCTCTAAAGGACAAGCTATGTATGCGCCCTTCTTAGACTTCAAAGGAGGATTCATCAACGATCCAGTTATGTTAAAGATAGAAGAGGATTGTTATTGGTTTTCTCTCGCTGATGGAGACGCTCTCTTATGGGTCCAGGGCATAGCAGCGGGATATAAATTTGATGTCGATATCCGTGAGCCTGATGTATCACCTCTTCAAGTCCAGGGTCCAAATTCAAAAGAATTAATGGTTAAGGTTTTCGGGGATTGGATAAATGATTTAGGTTTTTATAGATTTAAGGAAGTGACCCACAAATCAATACCTATAGTTATTGGCAGAATGGGTTACAGCAGAGAACTCTGCTATGAAATTTTTCTACAAGATCACTTGAAGGGAGACGAGTTGTGGGAGATTCTCTGGGAAGCAGGTAAAGATCTAAACATAAGTGCAGGCACACCAAACATAATTCTAAGACTTGAAGGCGGGATATTGAGCTATTTGGCAGACATGGACAGAACTAACAACCCTTACGAAGTTGGATTAGAGTGGATGGTAGATCTGGAACAGGAAGATGATTTTATTGGTAAGGAGGCTTTGCGTGAAATTAGCCATTCTGGTCCTACAAAAAAATTAATGGGTGCTGAGATTGCAGGTGAGCCTATAACTGTATTTAATGAAGAGCACTGGCCAGTCTTAATTGACAATAAGACGATAGGGTCTATGAATGCTTTAGTTTACTCACCCAGGCTAGATAAGAATATTGCTTATGTGATTCTGGATATAGAGCATTCAAAGAGTGGACAAGAAATAGTGATATCCTCACCTGAGAAGGAAATCTTGGCAGCAACAGTCGATCTTCCGTGGCTTGAGAGAGTTTAAAATTTCTAAGCCTTCTCCAAGGTATAAATTTTAAATCACTCGTCTTTCCAGTCAGGTGATCTTTTTTCTATGAATGCATTAATGCCTTCTTTGGCATCATGTTTCAATAAATTATCTGTCATTGTCTTTGACGTATATTGATAAGCTGCCGATAAACCCATTTCAGCTTGTGCATAAAAGGCTTTCTTTCCTGTTGCAACTGTCATGGTTGATTTACTAGCAATCTTCTCTGCTAATTTTGCTACCTCAGAGGTTAACTCTTCTTTTGAAACTACATTATTTATTAAGCCTATATCTTTAGCTTTCTCAGAACTAATAAAATCTCCGGTGAGTAGCATTTCCATTGCATTTTTCTTATTAACATTCCTAGACAATGCAACCATTGGTGTTGAGCAAAAAAGGCCAAGGTTGACACCAGGAGTGGCAAACTTAGATTCATGAGAAGCAATTGCAAGATCACAACTTGCAACTAACTGACAACCGGCAGCTGTAGCGACACCATCTACTTCAGCTATAACTGGTTGAGGTGTATTAACTATTAACTGCATTAAAGAAGAACAATAATCAAAAAGATTCTTAAAATAAATTTCACCCTCGTCTTCACTTTCTCTTGCAGCTGTTATTTCTTTCAAGTCATGTCCTGAAGAAAATACATTGCCAGTTGCAGCTAAAATTATAACTCTTATCGATTGATCTGAAGACGCCTCTTTTATTTCATCCATCAAATTACTCATCATATTCTCAGATAAAGTGTTCTTTTGATCTGCATTATTCATGATAAGACGCAAAACTCCCTTGTTGGATTTTTCTTTAATTAATATATTTAAGTTTTCTTTCATGCAAATCTAATTTAACTATTTTAATACATAATTCTAATATTATTTTTCTAATTCTATTTTCGGACATCTATTCATTATTACTTTTAGACCGGCAGATTCTGCTAATTCTGATGCCTCTTCATTAATAATTCCTAATTGAGTCCAAAGAACTTTTACACCAATTTTTATCGCTTCTTTAGTTACTCCAAGTACTGCGTCTTCAGCTCTAAAAACATCAACCATATCTATCTTCCCTGAAACAGAGTTTAGATCACCATAACAAAGTTGACCTAAAATTAAATTACCCTTCTCATTAGGGTTAATGGGGAATATCTGATAACCATTCTTAATAAGTGATTCCATGACTTTATAACTATCTCTATCAGGATTTGCACTAGCTCCTACGACAGCAATAGTTTTTACCTCTTCAAGTATTTCTTTAATATAATTTTTAGAATAATCATCAATCATTTTGCATTTTTTCTACCCAATCTGATGTTTCTTTAATGCCTCCAAATGGAAAAAAATGGATTTGCTCAATATTAAATTTAGGATCTTTAGCCTTATGTTGCGAAAGGTCATTAAGAATTTGAATTGGTTCATAGGGTAATAATAACTTGGTTATATCCTTAGCTCGTTTAGAAAGGACTTTCATAGATGACCCTATTCCGCATTCAACCGAAAATTTTAGCAAGGTTTTAAGTTTTGCTGGTCCTGTTACGCCAATATGGATAGGTATATCAATCCCGTCTTTTTTAATATCATCTGCCCATTTTTTTACTACTTCTGCATCGAAACAAAATTGAGTTGTTATAGCCATCTTTGCATCGGTTCTTTTAGAAAATTCTTGTTTCCATGAAAGAGCTTTAGAAATATTTGCAGTCCCTCCATCAGGATCTATGTCCTTATTACCTTCAGGATGTCCTGCAATATGTATTCTTTTAAAATTAGCTTTATCAAATAAACCTGATTCGATCAATTGAATAGAAGAGTCATATTCACCTATCGGTTCTGGAGAACCGCCAGCTAATAAAAGCGCTTCATCTACTCCTGCCTCATTCTGATACATAGAAATCCAATCATATAACATAGCTTGGTTTTTAATTACTCTAGCTGCAATATGAGGCATCACAGTGAAGCCTTCATCTCTAAGTCTTTTAGCGGAAGCAATCATCGGGGTGATTTCTTCATCTCTTAAATGAGCTAAATAAATTCTAGTATTTTTAGGTAAAATTTCAGCTAAAGAATCTATTTTTGTGACTGTTTTTGGAATAACTTCAATAGAATATCCAGAGATAAAATCTTTAAAATGAATATTATTTATTTTTTCCATCAAAATAGACTATGTTATTAATTTTTGGCCGTTTCTCCTCTACACATATTAGATTTATGCTATATGAATCAGGGTGCGAACGGGGTTGATAAAAACTTTTAATGCCACAATTTTTACAAAACAAATGCTTTGCTGTTCTAGATCCAAAAGAATACTCGGAAAGTAGCTTACTACCTTTAATAATCTCGAAATCATTGTGAAGGATGAAAAGATGCTCATAATCTTGCATCTTGCAAATGGAGCAGTTGCATTTCCAAATTTCTACAGTTTCATTTGAATAAAATTTAAATTTAATTTCTTCACAATGACATCCCCCAAAATACTCTTTCATAGTTTTTCTATTCCTAGAACTCTTTATCTAGTTAGTTGTCCTTCTTAAATCTTCGAAACTGAAATAATTTCTCTTTAATAATTTGTTATAGATAATCGCGTATAAAACAATAAAAGCAGCGCCAACAGCAACAGGCATTAGAATAAACGTAGCTCCTTTTGCTCCAAGAATAGCAATAATAGGATTGGCACCAGCAGGAGGATGAACTGTCTTTGTTATCATCATTAAGAAAATTGCTAATCCAACTCCTAATCCTAGACTGATAGATGAAGAACCAAAAATAGCCAGAATCAAAACACCCGATAAAGCAGATAATATATGACCAAATAAAATGTTTTTTGGGTGAGCTAACGGACTTTCATGAACTGCCATTACTAAGACCATGCTGGCACCAAATGGAGGTATTAACCATAAATTTGTTTCCTCAAACGAATTAAGATAAGCAAGTAAAGAAATACATATAAATGCTCCAAGAGCTGAAAGAATATTATTTTTCATATTAGGGAATTATTTAGTGCGTTATCGTATACAAAATAAGCATCCTGTAAATGTCTTTTTCCATTAGGTATAAAAGCCTCTCGAGCATGTAAAACCCTTAAGCTAGCAACAATTAGCACCTCCCCTCCATTCAACCTAAAGGTTGATCGATACTTAGCATGATGAACTTTTGCTGAAACCTCATGGTAAGCTTTATAAAAATTTCTAAGCCCCTTTTTAGCTGGATCAATCATCTGCATTAATTGATTAGAAAACCTAAAACTTTCTACTGATCCATCGGATGAACATCTTATAAGAGGAGCCTCAGCATACGTTTCATTGCTTTCATCAAACTGCCTAAACGGGACATTAAACTCTTGCAATATATTAAAATATTTAGGATTTTCCTTCCTTAAGTCTTCGACGACCTCCCAACCATCTACAATTATTGAGTTACCGCCTTTACATTCATTTTCTAACATATGAAGAGCTTGGATACTTGGTTGAGACCTATAGCTTGCGAAATCATTATGAGGAGGAAGTTCCTTAGAAGTATGGGCAACGTTATAAACCTGTCCTGTAACAGAAACGTTATGAATCCTTTCAAATAATGTTTCATGAATTGGACCTAATCTTTTAGATAGCAATTCCAACGAATTTGGTTCTTTAGGGGCGTTGCTCAAAATAATCACACCAAAACTAATAAATGTTTTAAGTGCTTCAGTTGCAAAACCTGTATCATCTAAAAACTTAGACCAGTCATACTTTTCCGGAATAAACTTATCTGTCCATGGCTTGCGCTCTACATATCTTGATGTGCCACTTTTTTCTATTTTACTTAATGGGATTATAGATTTATGATCATCAGGCCATAAAATTAAAAGAATTTCATCTTTTACTTCAATGCTCTTTGGAGAAATATTTACTGGGACTGAATGTAAAAGAAATTGTTTCTCTTGAGTTTCTACAATTCTACATTCATCACATTGACAGTTATCTCTTAACCATAAAAAAGGCAAATCATATTGATTTTTTGAACCTGATGATATTATTACCGAATCTTCTTTAAGCTCAATCATAAATAAATAGTGTATTTTATTATGAACGTTTTTCATAAAAAAAAGGTCTCAAAAAGAGACCTTTTTTTCTTTTGGAACTAAAAAAGTAATTATAGCTCGCTGTAATTAATCTAGACTGCCTTATTTCTCCTATTTTTAAGTCAAAATCTACTGGTTTGTCTGATGATTGCCATAGATTTCCTGCCTTAGATAGTGTCTTCCCATTCTAGAATTCAAATTTTCTTTTTCTAACTGTTAAAGACTAGGTAGTTTTTTTGAGTCATTGGCATAAGTATTTAGAAAATTAGATCGGGATTAAGAATCATTTTGGGATCAAACGTTTTCTTTAGTTTCTTCATATAATTTATTTCTTCCTTTGTTCGGCTTAAATGCAAATAAGGTTTTTTTTCAATCCCTATACCGTGCTCAGCAGAGACAGAGCCGCCAATAAGTTCTAGAGGGTCATAAACGCTTCTTTCAATTTTTTTAATAGTCTTTTCCTGTAAGTCACCTACTCCAGCAACTAGGTGAAGGTTCCCATCAGCTAGATGTCCCCAAACTATAAAATTAAAATTTTTCCAATATTTATTTAGATTGTTGTTTACATTAGCAACATATTCTTCCATCTTACTAATGGGTAAACTTACATCAAACATAAGAGTGGGGCCAAATTGAGATTGCTTTTCAACGTCGTCTCTTAAGGACCATAAACCCATTCTTTCTTTCTCAGATTTTGCTAAAACAGCATCTACTATCATAGACTCTTCTAAAGCTTTACTTAGCAAAAACTCGAAATGTTCTTGATCTTTAGTTTGGTTGGAGCCCATGGATTCAACCAAAATATAATAAGGAATATTGGGTTTTAATGGCAAAGCTTTTTTATCTATAGAGTTTGTTACCATGTCGTAAAATTCTTTCCACATGACCTCAAAAGCACTCATGTTTCCTCCTAAGCCAGAATCAATATATTTTAAGAATTTTATAATTGAAGAAAAATCATTAATGCCAACCAATGCTGTGTTTTGACTTATTGGTGCCTCTCTTAATCTTAAAACGCATTTTGTAACTACGCCTAGTGTGCCTTCAGTACCTATAAACATCTGCTTTAAATCATAACCCGCATTGTTTTTAATCATTTTATTCATAGATGAGAGGATCGCCCCATCCGGAGTTACTGCCTCAATACCTAGAACAGAGTCTCTGGTCATACCAAATCTTATAACTCTATTTCCTCCTGCGTTTGTTGAAACATTACCTCCAATTGAACAAGAGCCTCTAGCTCCTAGATCAAGAGGAAATATCATATCCAGTTCTTCCGCCCTTTCTTGTATGTCTTGCAAAGTTACGCCTGACTGACACGTCATAGTCCTTCCAATAAGATCAACTTCTTCTATCTTATTCATTCGTTCTAGAGATAGAATTATTTGATCTTCAGATGTTCTAGTCCCGTAAACTAAACCAGTTACTCCCCCATGAACTACTATTGGCTGCTCTTGTTCATTACAGATAGACAGAATTTTTGAAACTTCGTTAGTTGATTGCGGTCTTACTATCAATCTTGCTTGGATAGGTTCTTCCGTATGGAGACCTCCAGCTGTTCTGGAAGTCACCTCTTGATCAAGTAATAGTGCTTTTTTCGGTAAGAAAGCTTTTAATTCTTCTAAAACCTTTTTTTTAAAAGCCATAAATCTATACTCCAAGTGAAAGTTAATATTACCAAGAGTGTAAGAGAGTTGTCTAAAACTATTTATAGTAAAAGAATGGTGGAGCTAGGCGGGATCGAACCGCCGACCTCTACCGTGCCACGGTAGCGCTCTCCCAGCTGAGCTATAGCCCCTTAAGAGTTAGATTCTAATTTACTTTGAAGAGTAAGCGTATAATAAATCGCGTAAAAACAAGAAGAGAAAAGAATTGTAGAAACTAGAGAATTTGCTAAAAAAGGAAGGCCCATTGTATAGGCAGTAATTAATCCTGATAAATCAAAAGAATATATTTCAGAATTTAACCAAACTCCGAAGTTAGTTAATAAGTAAAAAATAATAGGAGAAGCTAAAGCAACTTTAAATACGCTCAGGAATTCCTTTTTAATTAATTGATAAGATACAAGGGTTATCAAAGCTATAGCACCATAAGTCCAAATCATTAAACCATGCAAGCCTATAATTAAGTCTGAAAGCAACATAATTATTATAGGTAGGGCTATTCCAGTAGATCTTTGAACCATAAAAGGCATAAAAATTGCTCCGGCAAGAATCGGAGTAAAATTTGGGGGATGAGGTATCAATCTACTTAATGCAATAATTAAACAGAAGAATAAAATAGTTTTAATAATATCTTTATTCAATAGAAATACCTTTTTAAGGTTTAAAATGTAATTGTGGACGACATAGAAACAATAATCAATAAATACGAAAAAGCTCCTTTGATAGAACTTGAAGATTTCAAATGCCCTGGTGGTGGAAATGCATTCTTCATTAACGGTTTTGATAATAAGAGATTAAGAGTGGCTTTGTGGAATATTAATTCTGACGAAGGAACCATCATTTTGCAATCTGGTAGAACTGAATTTATTGAAAAATATTATGAAGTAATAGAAGGCTTTATCTCAAGAGGATATTGTGTAGCTGCAATGGATTGGAGAGGTCAAGGTCTTTCAGACAGAACCTGCAAAAACATTAGACTAGGTCACATCGATAGTTTTGAAGAATATGACAAAGACCTGATTAAAACTCTTGAAGTCTATAATAAAATTTGTCCAAAGCCTTGGATAGGTTTCGGGCACTCAATGGGTGGGTGCTTGATGGCTAGCAATTTTGTTGAAAATCAAGAAATCTATAAAGCACTGATACTTTGTGCCCCTATGCTTTCCATCCAAAGCAGGTCCTCTTTAAGAATTCTTGTTAGCGTTTTAGGATCAGTTTCTTCTATAGGCTTTAAAGATTTTGCTATTAATAAGCCCAATTGGGATCATGAGCAAGGCTGGTTAGAAGAGGAGTTTAATGACAATTTTTTAACAAGTGATCAATATAGATTTAACAGAGTCTATCGTTTGATCAGTAAGGAACATGCCTTGGGAGTAAAAGGATTAAGTCTAGGTTGGATTTACGAAGCCATTAAAAGAACAAATCTTTTTAAAGATAAAAAATGGGGAACTCTCGTCGAAAAACCATCTTTGCTTTTGAATGCTACCAGAGATAGGTTGGTATCGCCTTCTGGCAATGTTCAGATTCTTAGTAAGTTTCGAAACAGCCATGTTGAGAACATCGATAGTAGGCATGAAATTTTTATGGAGTCTGATCCAATTAGGAATAAAGCTTGGGAAAAGGTTGATGAGTTTCTGGGAGGTCTTTAATTAGAAATTCTTTAAAGCGAAATCTATCCGCTCTAAAACCTCTTCTTTTCCTAATAACTCACTAACTTTATCAATTGATGGAGAATTTAAAGATCCTGTAAGACTAAGTCTTAAAGGAATTCCTATATTTGCAAAACCTATTTCCTGCTCACCTACAAAAGCTTTAATTTCTTCTTGAATTGACTCACTCTTCCAATCAGTTAATTTGCTTAAACGAACGCTCAGAGAGTTTAATAAATTTAAAGTATTCTCTTTAATAGCTTTATTTTTATCTTCTTCTCTAAAGGATACTGGCTTGTTATAAAAATACTGTGATTCTGTAGAAAAATCATTTAAAGAATTACACCTTTCCCTAATAAGCTCTATTACATCTTTAGAATATTGATCATTCTTTATATCTTTAGATAGGATTAAATTCACTAAGTCAGTAAATTCCATAGAGTTAAGGTATTCCTTGTTGTACCAAATTAATTTATCCAAAGAAAAACTAGCGGGAGCTGTATTTAAATTTCCACTTCTAAAATTATTCAGCAATTCATCGAGTGTAAAAATTTCTCGATCTCCTAAGGACCAACCCAATCTAGC
>CERV01018596.1_pt1 | contig 12935 bp, 8 predicted proteins | sample 530871 | NCBI WGS metagenome assembly CERV01 (sample SAMEA2621045, study PRJEB7988) | marine metagenome | biome: marine biome (ENVO:00000447); feature: deep chlorophyll maximum layer (ENVO:xxxxxxxx); material: "saline water (ENVO:00002010), including plankton (ENVO:xxxxxxxx)" | depth 50 m
TTTTCAGTCCTCTGCTCTACCAACTGAGCTACCGAGCCACTAAGTATATATTAAAGTTTTGAGGCCAGCAAAGTTAGTCGAGCTAAGTATCAAATTCCAAATATTATTAAAACGCTTATATCTAAAATAAATAAGACAAATTAAATATAAACTGATTTTTATTTATCTCCTCACCTACTTCTGAGGGTACATAGGAATCTCTGCTAATCTTCCTTTGGTAGGAAAATAAATACGCCATATCAAATATAATTCTATCATAAATAGGTATTCCAATTCCTAAAGATGTTGTAGCTCGATCTTCTGAACCGCTAGTTTTTGCTGTAGGGATATATACCAAACCAAATCGAACTACGCATCCAAAAGTATTAGTAATAGGAAATAAATACTCTCCACCAAATCGAAGCTGAGTAACGCTTTTATATTCTTCAGCAATTAAATCATTCTCATTTTTTAAAGTAGCATATTCATCTGAACTAGAAGCAAAATCCATTAAATTGAATTCCATTTGACTCCAGTCTTGAATTCTAAAAGCCATTGCAAGTGTAAGGTTTGATTCTGTTACTAATGCTGCGCCAAAGTCAAGAGTTGCTGGTATCAAAATCTTATAATCGTAATACCCCAATTGGATAGCATCGCTATAATCTGAGTTATCAAAAATAAGCCTCTCTTGCGTACCATGGTTTTCCTCAACATTAATATTGTAAGGTAGCGCCATACTAAAACCAAAGCGAAAAGGTGAAAAATTATACTTAACGCCAGCACGCATCTTTATTGCTTTGGTTTTTGTCTCAAGACTTTGAAAAAGCTCATAGTTTAAAAAATCAGAAGGAAACTGCTGAAAATTATCTGCAATGTCCTGCTGAAGAAATTCAAAATCATATGTCTCGGTACCTGTCATTCTTGAGACTGAGAACCCTGCGGATAAGTCAGGTGATAAAGCTATACCAAAAGAAAGTGTTATTTGATTACGCGCTCCATTATTCATTATTTTTTCATACCTACGAACACCTTGATCAAACGCATAATTTAATGACTGGCCATCAACGTCTATTGGAAATTCAAGTCCATTATTAACATTGCTATAACCTGAAAAAGACATTAAGCCATCGTAGTGATGAATACGGTTAAACCCTAAACCAAAAACAAGACTTCCTCTAATCGTTGCTATTGGATAAATAGCACCTACTCCATTAAATCGTGACAAATTAAAAGGGTTAACATGAAGCTCTTCTAAATACGAAGTATTATTTTTATAGCGTAAAAAGTACGATTCAAAATAAAAAGAGCCATTTTTTATGTCAGCTAGCCCAGCGGGGTTCCAATACATACCTGCTGGTCCATCGCCTAAAGGTGTGAAGGCGCCCCCCATTGATAAAGATCTCGCTCCGTAGCCAACTTCATTTTCAACAATATGAATAGCTTCAGAAGCTGTCTGAGATTGTAATGTATAAAAGTGAGCTATGAAAATAATGAAAAGATATTTTTTCATTTTTTCGAAGAAAAAAATGTAGATTATCTTCTTTTGGTGGCGCGTCTTCCGCTTGAAGACTTAGAAGACGAGCTTGACCCTGAAGAACTTCCCGATCGAGACGAACTACTTGATGAATAACTAGATGATGATCGCGATGATGAGACAGAGCTACTATTAATATAAGAGGAATTCGTATTGCCGCTTGATGAGGATTGAGAAGACCTGGTGGTTTGTAGCATAGTAGTTGTTCCCTGAGATCTGTTTCTAGTAAAACCTCTTTTTTCTCTGTTTCCTGAAGGAATTAGCGTACCATATCCTGCAGTATCAGTAGTGTAAAGGTAGGGTGCATAGCCGTAACTATTGTACCCATTATAACCGTATCCATACCTGTAACCATTCAATCCACTGTAAAAAGGGTTGTTAAAATATAATGGATCATTATACCCGCTAAAGCCTGAGTAAGATGAGTAGAATCTACGCTGCATTGCTGAATACGATAACGGCATGGTTGGTCTACCATGTTGAGCGTATGCTTCGCCTTCAAGGCTGGGTATCGCGCGATTATATGTATCGTAAAATTGCTCTTCTTCAACAGACTCTATTTCAGCATCAGGGTAGAACATTGCTAATTGAGTGTAGCATCCTTGAAGAAAAAGACTTAGGGTAAAAATTGTGCTGATTATTAAAATTTTTCTCATTTCAATCAAACTTACTGCTTAAAAGTTAATTTACAAAGTAAATGGCTATTTTTTTATTCCACCTAAATCGAGCAAAAATGCATACTCAAGAGCATACTCTTTATATCTTCGAAATCTTCCCGATTTTCCGCTATGTCCAGCTTCCATGTTCATGTGCAAATATAGCTTATTATAACCTTGCCATGAATCTCTAAGCTTTGCTACATATTTAAGAGGTTCCCAATATTGTACTTGGGAATCAAAAAAACCAGAAGTGACTAACATATTTGGATATTCAGTATTAGTTATTTGATCATAGGGAGAATACGAAAGCATGTAATCGTAATATTTTTTTTCTCGAGGATCTCCCCATTCATCCCACTCTCCGCTAGTTAAAGGTATGGTTGGATCCGCCATTGTTGTGACAGCATCTACAAAAGGAACTGCGGCAATTGCGCCTTTCCACATTAATGGCTCATAATTAACAACAGCTCCTATTAGAAGCCCTCCTGCGCTTCCCCCTTGAGCATAAAGCTTTTCAGAAATAGTATATTCTTCTTGAATCAAATGCTTTCCTGCGTCTATAAAATCAAAAAAAGTATTCTTTTTATTAAGAACCTTACCATCATCATAGGATTGTCTACCATAAATTTGTCCACCACGTACGTGGGCAATTGCATAGATGAACCCCCTATCAAGAAGACTTAGTCTTACCGAACTAAAGTATGGATCAATTGTTGAGCCATAAGCGCCATAGGCATATAGAAGAAGATTTTGAGGTTGATTTAGTTTTTTATCTTTTCTGTAAACTAAAGATATAGGAATAGTTTTCCCATCTCTTGCGGTGGCATACATGCGTTCTGATGCGTATTTATTTGAATCATAACCACCAACAACTTCATCGCGCTTTTTTAAATCAAGCTTCTTTGTGTCCATATTGTAGTCGTATGTAGAAAATGGTGTTGTAAGAGAAGAGAAAGTATATCGTAAAAGATTGGTATTAAACTCTTCATTCACTGATATCCAAGACGTATAGGTATCTTCACCAAAATCGATATAACTATCTTCGCCGCTTCCTTGGTTAATTATTCTTAGTTCTCTTAACCCGTTTTTTCTTTCACTTATAACTAAATGATTTGTAAAGATTTCCATGCTTAGAAGATGGACATCTTTTCGGTGAGAGATTACCTCTTTCCAATTTGAAATTGAAGTTTTTTGATCCGATGTCTCCATTAGACGATTATTTTCAGCTTTCCAATTTGTGATAATATAAAATTTGTCATCAAAATGATCTATGCTGTACTCGTGGTTAAAATCTCGCGGAGTAAATCTTTTAAATGTACCATCTGGATTGTCAGCGTTAAGAATTTGATAATCGCTTATAAGGGTGCTTGAATGGTAGATAATAATAAATTTTCCTGACTTAGACTTATAAACTCCATTATAAAATGTATCATCTTTTTCATGGTACATTAACTTATCATCTGATTTTTCGCCAACCTTATGTCTCCAAATCTTTTCTCCGAGCAATGTGGTTTGGTTTTTGCTGGTATAAAAAACAGTTTTATTATCATTAGCCCAAGCTACACTTCCTGTGCTGTTTGAAATTGTTTGAGAAATAACCTTTCCTGTTTTCAGATTTTTAAAATATATATCATATATCCTTCTACTTACTGTGTCTACACCAAACGCAAGCCAATTGTTATCTGGACTTACAACTCTTCCTCCAACAGCAAAATAATCGTGTCCTTCAGCAAGCTTATTTTCATCAAGAATTATTTCTTCGTCTGCTTCTAACGATCCTTCTTTTCTACAATGAATACGATATTCTTTATTTTTTTCATAGCGGCTGTAGTAATAATAACCGTTCTTATAATAGGGTACCGATTTATCATCTTTTTTAATCCGAGAAACTATTTCATTGTAGAGCGTTTCTTGGAGTTTTGTAGTATGAGAAAGATTTGACTGGGTATATTTATTTTCCTCAGATATATAATCAACGACTTCTTGGGCCTGCTCATCATATTTTTCAGCTTTTTTCTGTTCGTCTGTTAATCGCATCCAATAATAATTATCTATCCGGGTATCCCCATGCATAGTAAGCTCATGCGGTTTGATGGTTGCAATTGGTGGTGATTTAATTTTTGACATACATCCAAATAAAGGTAGTAAAAAAATACATAGTTTAATTTTCATTTAAAATCCTAATTACAGAATTAATATTATTACTAGCGCGATCTAAAGCTCTAGCAACTTCGTTGATATATAGATTTACTTCATTCCAGTTTCTTTCCTCTAGCCCTTCTCGAATACCAGGAAGCGTTTTTACACCGTATCCAGTATAGTAACCAGGAGCATAAAGCATATTTCTGAACCATTTTCTGCGAGGTAAACCCTTTTCACTGATAAAAGCTTGATCTACCTTTCTTAAAAAAGCATTGATCTCTGACTTTTTTTCAGCGGAAAGTGAACCTTTCTTATATTTCAATAAAGCCTCTTCATACCTCCATGCACTAGAAGTTAATCTGCTAAATGCATCATCGAGGGGTTTGAAATTAAAGTCTGGAACCTTGTTAAGTCTTTCAGGCGCCAAATATGTTTTTTTTGGATTTTGTGAAATAGTAAAGTCGTTATTATCAAGTAAACTATTTCGTAATTGAGTATCATTTTGAACATCTCTAAAAAGGTTTTTATTGTCAGAAATAAAACTTCCGATATTATCAACCATATTTACAAAACGAAAAGGTAGGATATCGGCTTCAGACAAACGCAATACTAATCGTCCATTTACTTTTGCAAGAGTTGTGCCGTAATCAAATTTTCCATCACTAAATCTCTTATAATGTTCGTAAGTATCATATAAAGAATGATATGATCCTCCACCGCTCTCACCACCAAATGCCATATTTAATGACGGTACCCCAGCATGATGAAGAAACGCTGTATAATCTGATCCAGCTCCCATTGGATACAGTCTTAAATCACTGCGATCCGATTCTTTCTCACTGTTATAATTTCCAGAATTGTATTCACGTAATCTCATTCGTGAACGGAGCCTATTATCTAGAGAAACGTCATGAATAGGATCCTTTACCTGTCTAATTATTTCATTAACAAACTTTTCTAAAGAATGGGACCCGCCCATACTTAAGTACCCTACACCAGTACCATCTGTATTTATATAAGCTATCATATTCTCTTTTATAGCATTTCGATAATACTCCACCCATTCTGTTGAGCCCAAAAGTCCAGGCTCCTCAGCGTCCCAACCAGCATAAATCAATGTTCTTTTTGGTCTCCAGCCTGTCTTAGTTAACTCGCCGATTGCTTTAGCCTCTGCCATTAAAGAGACCATGCCGCTAATTGGATCGGATGCTCCATGCGCCCAACCATCGTGATGATTGCCACGCATGATCCATTCATCGGGGTACACTGATCCAGTCATTCTACCTACAGGATTATATGCAGTGCGAAGACTCCAGTCAAATTCTAGATGAAGGTTAACTTTTGCTGGACCCGGACCGATATGATAGGTGATTGGAAGTCCACCCTTCCAGCTATCAGGAACTACTGGGCCTTTGAGCGCTTTTAATAGCGGTAATGCATCTCCATAAGATATTGGCATGACAGGAATCTTCATAATAGTTGGTGCTTCTTCTTTTGAAAGTCGTTTGGCATCTTTCGTTGCAGCATAGCCAGGTGTTAGCGCATCGCCAGGTTGGGTTGGCATATCTAAAACGGATCCTCTTTGAATACCGTATTCATTTCGATAAGGACCCTCAGGATAAACGTCACCAACAACATAGCCATCGTCTTTTGGGTCAGAATACATGATGCATCCTATAGCGCCGTTCTCATAAGCTACTTTTGGTTTGATTCCCCTAAAAGATCGACCGTATTTAGCAATAACGATTTTCCCTTTTACATCAACACCTAAACGTTTTAATTCTTCATAATCTTCAGGTATTCCATAATTAACAAAAACCAATTCTCCGGTTACATTCCCATCAGCTGAAAATGCGTTGTATCCTGGTAAAACATTTTCTGTCATCGCAGATGAAAGATCACCTTCAACGGCAGGTTCAAATAATTTAAGCTCAATCCTTTCAGGTGCGACCATTGAAAGCTTTCTAACTTTAGGAAAAGGCACCAATACGTCAAAGGTCTCGATCTCAGAATCAAACCCCCATTCTCTAAATTTATTTGCAGCGTATTCTGCGTTTTGTTTACTCCATGGCGAACCCACGTGATGCGGTTTTGACGACATGTGCTTCATCCAAATATCTAAGTTTTTAGGATCTAATCCACTATCAAATTCCGATTCAAGCTGTTCTTGCGTTTTAATATCAAGAGCTACCTCAAATGTAGAAAGCATTTTAATGCGAGGTGTTTCTGATTCAAGATTTGGCTGTTCAGCACAACTAAAAAAAACAGTGAAAACAAAAAAATAAAATTTCTTCAATTTCGTAACTCCCTTAGTTTGGGTTTTATTTTACTAGAATAGCGCGATTTTGATACCACTTTTTGTGGGTCCTTTCTTAGGACACGCTGCTCTTCTATTGGTAAGCTAGCAAACTCTTTGCATTCTTTTGAACAGCAACCATCGTAAGTCGTGTTGCATTTCTTACATTGAATAAATAGAATATGGCAGGCATCATTACCACAATCTATATGACTGTCTGCAGGAGCATTGCATTGATGGCATTTTCCAATTACGTCATCCGTAATTGACTCACCCATGCGTTCATCAAAAACAAAATTTTTGCCTCGAAATTTTGAACGAATGCCTTTTTCTTGGACTTCATGCGCATACTGAATTATACCACCGTTGAGTTGGCTGACGTTCTTAAATCCGTTTTTAATTAAATATGAGCTTGCCTTCTCACATCTTATTCCTCCAGTGCAATACAAAAGTATCGGGTCAGATTCACGACCATTAAGCATTTTTTTAACCGCGGGTAAAAGCTCTCGCGATGTATCAACATCCGGAATAATAGCCTCTTCAAACTTTCCTACTTCACTTTCATAATAATTGCGCATATCAACGGCAATCGCATTTTCTTTTTCAAGTCTATCATTAAATTCTTGTGCATTCAGATGGCTACCAACACTTCCCATGTCATAATCTTCATCGCTAATCTTATAAGCAACGATTTCCTTTTTTACTTTTATAACAAGCTTATAAAATGATCTGCCATCTCTTACTGCACGTTTAACAGGGATACCTTTAAAAGCATCGTAGGAATTAATACTTTTAATAAAAGAATTCCACTTATGCTCCGGACAGCTTACCTGAGCATTTATCCCTTCATGAGAAATATATACGCGTCCAAATATTTGTAATTGATTCCATTCCTTATAAAGCGTATCTCTTGACAGTGAAGGATTTTCAATAGCGACGTAACGATAAAATGAACACGTAATTCTATTAAAAGACTCTGCTGCTAATTCTTTCTTTAAGATTTTTCTATCTTTTTTATTATAAAGTATGTCTTTATTCATTTTTTATAATTTCTATTCCCGAATATCTCGGTATTTTTTTTACTAATTCTTTGCCCATCAAGATACTTGGCGTATAATACCCTTTTTGACTGAGATCCTGCAAAAGATATTCCGCAACAACAACAACGCCTACGGCTGTTACATCGTAACCGTCTCCAGTAGAAAATCGCGCGGTTACAACCTGGCCATTAGGGTCTTTTACCTCTCCCCAAAAAAAAGATTTCCCTTTTTCTCTAATCTCTGCTGTTGGTTGCTTCCAATTTCGCTCGATCCAATTTTGGAGCAACCCAACCACCCATTTATAATTAAATAATCCAATAAATCTGCGATAGCGTTTTATTTTTTTAACAGATTTTGGAGGCCGAGATATATAAAACTCAATGTTTGGTATACCCGTACTATGATACGCGGTAAAAACATCTCCCCAAGGAATAGTCATTGTATTGAATTTACCCACTCCAAAGTCAATTACTTCTTCCTTGTAAGCAAGAGGAACCTGTTTTATTTGTCCATTCTCACGAATTTTTCCCCCTAAAAATAATCCCTGAACTGAGGTTTTTGCGGTTCCCTTACTTGCTTTTGAGCCTACAATGTGCCAACCCATTTTAAGGTGCGTGGCGTCTGGACATTCATCTTTTAAATACTTAGCAAGGCAATCCGTTGGAATAACATCTGATCCAACACCTGGACATAATACTATTCCAGCGGATACAGCTTCTCTATCGCACTGGTTTGCATAGTCGTACACAGAAATTTCACCAGTTATATCGATATAATGCACTTTGGCTTGAATGCACGCCTGAATCATAATCTCTGCTGTTTCAGAGAAAGGGCCAGCGCAATTTGCTACTACAGCCATTCCTTTGATTTGACTGGCAACCTCATTAACGCTTGATAAAGAGAAAATTTGAGATTCTAAATTTTTTGATTTCGCGAGGTCTCTAATAGATTGCGATCTTCCAGCAAGAGTAGGTGTTAAGCCCCTTTTACATGCCTCATCAACTGCAAGGCTACCTGAGAAACCATTTGCTCCGTATATCATCCATTTATTACTAATCATAACTATGAAGTATAAACGGAACCTTGCATAAATGGAATTAAAAACGAAAAATTATTTTCTAATCAATCTCGTAGTTTTGATTATCATTATCCATACCTCTTTGGCCCCTCTGCCTGCTAAATCTGCTTTTGTCTTCCATCTTTCCAAATCGATACTCTAATGTAAGCCTGACTGTTCTTGATGAAAAATTTCGTAATGATTCCTGACTCCAAGAATCATTTTGCAGGCTAAAACCAAATCCTGACATTGCAAATGGATCGGATATATTTAAGTTTAAATTAAATCTTTCTTCCATGAATTTTTGCTTGATAGACATGCTTGACCATGTCATTGCATTAAATGTTCCTATAGGAATCTTTTTCTTGGGCTGATGAAACATAAAAAATGAAATCTCAGTTTTTGGAGTTACATTGAACATGGAAGTAACTCTAAAATTGTTCGTACGTGAAGTCTTGTCATAAACATCGCCGTATATATCGGTATTAATATCATCCCAATACGTATTTCCCCCAAAAATAAGTCTTAGTTTTTTTCCCAATGAACCAACAATATTATACTCAAAGCCTTTGGTTTCCTTAGAGCCTATATTTTCATACGTAGCTAGCGAAGTACCATTCTCATTGACTTCTTTATGGCGGGTAATTTCATCGGTAGTCTTTCGATAATATGTTCCAAAGCTGAGTGAAAGACCTCTGCTAAACCTAGAAAAGTTGAGCTCATACGAATCGGTATATTCCGGCTTTAAAAAAGGATTCCCAGAGCGATAATTTCTATTATCTTGTCGTGAAATAAACGGATTCAATTGCCTGCTTCTTGGACGCTGAACGCGCTTAGAGTAACTAGCTTGAAGCTGAACGAATTGAGGAGCTCCCAGTGTAAGTGAGAAGCTCGGATATAAACTCGTATAATCATTTTCAAACTTTGTTGGATTGCTTTTGAGGTCTGAAAGCATATCGACTGCTTCATAGCGAAGCCCCGCATTGTAACCCATAAACCAGTACGATCCCCCATATTGGACGTACGCAGCATTAACAGTTTCATTAAAATTAAAATCGTTTGAAAACTGATCATCATTGACAAATTGATTTAAAGCGTAGTCATAAATTTCTGCAGTTTGAGAATCATCTCTATCATTAGACTTACTTGATACACCAAGCTCTAGCTTACTACCACTTTCAAAAGGTCTTGTGTAATCAACCTGAAAATCAAATCCTTTATTCTTGCCATCCGATCCATTCCTTGCCTCACTAGCATTATCAAAAAACTCTTCGAAAGAGTCCCAAGTAGTATTCTTATATTCGCTATCTCCAAGGTTATTTCCATCTGAAAGTCTTAGATAAGAAGTAAGCTTATGTTTTGGATTTTTAAATTTTTTATCATAGTTAAAATTTAGATTGTATCCACCTCTGTCATTATCTGTATCGCTAATTCGGACATATCTAGAATCTCCTGGTCCAGTATCTTTCGTATAATTATCACTATCACGATAATTATTTCCATCGCTTACAGTGAAAGAAAGGCCAAGCGATTGCGTGGGATCAATGAAATACTCACCACCCGTTTTTACAAAAAGATTAGGGCCGTTACTCTTTGAATTGTATGACTGATTAAGAATGTTACTGAATTCACCGAATTCCATTTTTCTGTAGCTGGTTCCATCTGAGTTCCAAACTTTGTTGTTTAGACCAAGATTTATAAATGAATTATATTTTGTATTTCTAAAATTGACTTGTCCAGAAAGATTTGTACCTCCCTGGGTGTCTCCTCCAGTATTTACATTGCCATTTAATCCAGCAAATCTATTTTCTTTTAATACAATATTTATAATTCCAGCCATACCTTCGGGGTCATATTTTGCACCAGGGTTTGTCATCACCTCAATATCAGCAATATTTGCTGCAGGAACACTTTGCAATAAAGATTTGATATCTCCGCCAGCAATACTTGAAGGTTTTCCGTCAATCATGAGATTAACTTTAGAATTTCCTCTTAAACTGATATTGTCATCGGGATCAACTTCAACACCTGGAACTTGACGTAAAGCGTCTATTGCTGAACCTCCTGTTGTAAGGGAATTCCTCTCAACATTAAAAATGCGCTTTTCTGCTGTTTGGACAAAAAGAGGGCGCTCTCCTTCTACTTCTACTCCAGCCATTTGTAATGTGGTTTGATTTAACGAAATTTTTTCAAGATTATACTCGGTTTGATTCTTTCCAAACGGAAGAAAAGTATAGGGGCCTAATTCTTTTTTCTCATAACCAATATACTCAACAATAACTCTGTGCTTTCCTAGCGCAATCTCTTTTACATGAAAAATTCCACGATCGTCACTGATACCTCCAGTTAGAATGGTATTACTTCGATCGTTAATTATAGATATTGATGCATAGGGTATTGGTTCATTTGTAGCGGAATCCACAACGGTTCCATAAACTTGGCCAATCTTAGGAGCTTTACTAGGATCCATCTGACCACCCTTGCCCATACCTCCGCGCCAGTTTCCGCGCTGAGAGAATGCAACCGATGATACAATTAATAAAATTGCTATAATGTTATATTTCCGCATTTTTTTATAACCTTTGCGTGTTTTTGTTAAGTGGCATGTATATTAGACTCATTATATTTTAATTAGTTAAAATTCGCCGGAAAGTTAATACGCTCAAACTGCGCATGAAATGATATTTATCATTGATTATTTTTTACTCGCCCTGAAGCGTAATCGTTAACTTTCTACTTCTAGGCTGATTTCTATGCTCGCAAAGATAGATATCTTGCCAAGTGCCCAAATCTACTTTTCCATCTTTAATTGGTATTGACAAAGACGGCCCAAGAAGAGCGGACTTTATATGTGCAGGCATATCATCAGGCCCTTCATCGTTGTGAATGAAGTCAGGGGAATTTTCAGGAACAACTTTACTAAAAAATGTTTCAAAATCTACTCGCACAGCTGGATCAGCTCCTTCGTTTATGGTCAATGAGGCTGAAGTGTGCTTTATAAAAACGTGTAGAATGCCTACGGATAGATTTTTTATTTCTATAACTGAATCAATGACTTCTTGTGTTATAATATGAAACCCTCTTGAATACTGGGGTAAAGCAATATCTCTTTGTATCCACATAAGTTATTTAACCAAGATCATTTTTTTAGTTTCTGTTAATTGGCCAAGTTCAGCCTTATAAAAATATACTCCGGGAGATACGGAGATTCCCTGAGAATTTTTTCCATCCCAAACAATTTTTTTATATCCATAATGCTGATCCGATTTAACAAGCTGAATAACTTCATTTCCTAAGATATCAAATATTGAAATAGATACGCTGCTCGGTTCTGGCAGGTCGTAATGAAGAGTGGTTGATGCGTTAAACGGATTTGGGTAATTTTGAAAAAGAGCAAATCTTGTAGGCTGAAAACCGTACAGTATAAATAAAGAAATTTCTGATCTAAGCTTAGGAAGCATGGACCATACATTGTTTCCAGGGCAAGATGTGGTACCAAAATAATCTCGGTGTCCTTTTAACAGCTTAGGTTCAACACCATAGGTATCTGAGATCCAAGCGTAAAGCTTTATAAGAGATTGTTCAGAATTGTAGGACATCTCATCAAAGCATGGAATGCTTGTTTCAGGTGGATGATAGCATCCAAGTATACATACGCCAATATTTCCAGTATTTGCTCCTCCAACATGCGCACCAAGAACAGTTTCGGGTCGACCCTGATAAATATTACCTGCCATATCCACTAAAAAATGATATCCAATATCACTCCATCCTCTTCCATCTTGGTGAAAATCTTGTATAGATTTTACTGCCGCTTTTCCTTCGTCAAGTGTCTTTGCAGCCCAACCTGCAGCATGATGCAAAGTCATCTTATTAAAATACGGATGATTTGAATAATCGTATTTAGGGTTTCGCGCACCCCATTCAGCCCTACTGATTATTGTAGGTTTATCTACTAAGGATCTTTTCGGTATTAAGCGGGTGCCACTCTCATTTAATATTTCTTCATTTTCAAACGCTGTATAAATCCCACCCGATAATAAACTAAGTTCTGTTTCTGATTCTGCGAAATATCTAATTCCAGCTATTTCTATATCAGATTTTTGAAGTACAGACGCAATAAACCTATCGCTTAATGGTTCATAAAATAATTTGGCTTTATATTTTTTAGAAAGGCTGTCTCCTTTAAATATATACTGAATCCAAATTGAAGCGGTAGTATCACCGA
>CERV01015666.1_pt1 | contig 12843 bp, 7 predicted proteins | sample 530871 | NCBI WGS metagenome assembly CERV01 (sample SAMEA2621045, study PRJEB7988) | marine metagenome | biome: marine biome (ENVO:00000447); feature: deep chlorophyll maximum layer (ENVO:xxxxxxxx); material: "saline water (ENVO:00002010), including plankton (ENVO:xxxxxxxx)" | depth 50 m
AATCATTTTGGTTTAAGCCTTATCTGGATGATGCAGTCTGTTGGACGGGAACTAATAATGGTGAATGGGATGAATATCAACAGAGGCAATATCCTTCTTTTGATGGTTGGAATAGTATTTCAGAGCAAACACTTGCTGATGATGACCCCGATAACGACTTGACCCCAACTGGTGCTCAAAGATTATTTTCTTGGGAACATCGGCTGAATGGTGCTGTCCAACTACCTGATATAAATGTTGATGCTGGTTTTGGTGGCCCGGTTCCTTTCATTTCTGAACGTTTCGGTGACCTCAGGTTCTTTTTGTCAACAAGGCAAGAGCAAGATATGTATCTCTATGAAGTGAGCAGCCCAGGGCTTTATAGAACGTCATATCTACTTAAACTTACATCTGACCTCACCGACAGGTCCAAATTGGTGTACTCTTTCTATACCGGGAATATGGAAGGGACAACTCTTTCTCGCGGGGGAGGAACATCGATCATGAATGATGTATGGGATTTAGCAAGTCAGGTTAATAGTTCAGGTTTTACAATGCCATGGCGACTTTACACAAATGAGTATTGGGCTCCAACACAAGTCAAGAATACAACACACGGATTAAAATACACTCAGTTCTTGAGTAATGATTCTTTTTACGACCTAATTATGAAGATCGATTCTAAAGATTACATAACGGGTCATGGACCAAGAAGGGATACAACCACTACCTATACTATCTTTGGCTCAGGTGATAATGAATGGTTAGCAGATGAAGCACCCGTTGGCTTTTTTGGGGGTCCTCTTTTCAGTGTAGAAGGTAGGCTTGCATTCGGTGGCGCTATAAGTACCTCCAGAGATTCTAGTAGGGTTAGAACCTATACACTAAAAGGAAACTATACAAAACAGCTTAACAAGAATCACCAGCTCAAGGCAGGTGGTGAGTTTGTATTATCAGATCTTGATCTAAAATATGGTTCTCAGAATGAGTTTCTACCAGGAGGCAATTATTGGTCTATGATGGATGTAGACCCCTATCGACTTTCGTTCTTTGCGCAAGATAAACTTGAGTATAAAGGTTTTGTGGCCATTGCAGGCATAAATCTAGATTATATAGATCCAAACGGTGATTGGTATGTCGTAGATCAGTATGACGACGATTTCTTTTCTTCGAATTATACCGCCTCCTCAGAGGGCTTATTTGAAAAGATAAAATTAGATCCTCAGATAGAATTATCACCAAGGCTTGCTATTTCACATCCAATTACAGAAACATCAAAGCTGTATTTTAATTACGGTCACTACCTACAGATGCCCATTGCTCAGGATCTATACAGAGTGAGAAGGGGATTCAGTGAGGAGGTTCTTACTATTGGAGATCCTACCTTGCCCATGGCCAATACTATTGCCTACGAGATCGGTTTCGATAAATCCTTTTCTTGAATCATATCTGATACACCTCTCTGCTTATTATAAAGATATATCTGAACAGCAGGATTATACCAAATTTATTAGTGCAAATAGCAAAGTGAACTATTCTAGACTGACCGCAAATAGTTATGAAGACATTCGTGGGTTTGAACTTGAACTTTCTAGAGTAAGGGGTAAATGGCTTACAGGTTTTGCTAATTATGAATACCGTGTCAATTCTTCTGGATATTTTGGTTTAGGAAGATACTATGAGAATCCCTCTGACCAACGCAACTATGAATTAAATAATGAGAAGCAATTTAAACCAAGACCTGTACCGCTTATTAAATCTGTTTTGGATTTTCACACACCTGTAGCATTTGGACCTAAAATAGCCGGGCAACACTTATTTGGTGACTGGCACATGAATTTAATCGGCAGATGGTCTGGTGGCTCATGGTTTACTTATAACCCTAACAATATTCCTGGCATAGAATATAATGTGCAGTATAAAAATAACTATAATTTAGATGTCAAATTTTCTAAGACCTTTCATATTGGAAAACTTAATTTGAAATTGTACGCAGATATTTTCAATGCCTTAAACACAAAAACATTTTCAGGGTATGGATTTGAGGATGGCTTTGACTATAATTATTATATGCAATCCTTGCATCTCCCAGATGATATAGCAGGTGAGCTAGGCTATAATTATTTTTCAGGAAATGATAAACCGGGTGATGTTAGGAAGGAAGGGGCTGATTTTGTTCCCATGGAATGGGTCTCAGATGTTGCCTATGTTGATAATCCCAGTGAGCGACCTATCTATTTTGATCATGCAACAAACTCATATCAGCAATGGACCCAAGAAGCAGGATGGAATGCTGTTAACCAAAGCTTTTATGATCAGGTAATTAGAGATAAACAATATATTGACATGCCTAACCAACTTTACTTCGTATTTTTAAACCCTAGAGATATTTTTATCGGATTCAATATCAGCTATGATTTCTAATAACAAAACACTGATATTTGGTTTATTTATGGTAACCGCCTTTTCACAGGAGGTTAAATGGATGTCTATAGGTGACCTCCACAATTGGTATTCTGCGGCAGGCTGTGAGATTGAAACTGGTAGAACTGGTCAGGTAACAGATCAGCAGGATGGATTGCGTTACCCCGCATTTTATCGGGTACAAGATAATCAAGCAGCAAAAGGATTATGGCTAGGAGCCACGAACTTTTATGACCCTGTAGTCAATAAGGATTATGAATACAAGGTTGTACACGCAGGACCCAGACATCTAGATATTGAAAGTGAGACAATGCCAGTAGATATTTCCATGGATGGAAAATACGATCATCCAAATGTGTTTGTAGATGGCGATCCTGCAACAAACCTTCAGTATTTAGATGACGTGGATAATATTGATCCATCTCTTTCGTCAGATAGAAGGATCAATAATATTGTTCAGACATCTATTGGCGTACAAATGAAGCGAACAATATATGCATTTGCGCATCCAGATCATCAAAACTATCACATACAGGAATATGTGTTTACAAATAATGGCTGTTTTGATGCGGATTGTAATACTAGTTATGAGCAAACATTAGAGGGGTTTCAAGTATATCTCCAATATAGATATGCAATCAGCAGAGAGGGTATGGTTTATGATGGTAATTGGTTACCCCAGAGTGCTGCTTGGGGACACAACACAATGAATGATGTCATTGGTGAGCATCCTGATGCTCCTTCTACCAATGATCAATTCTATGATGATGGAGAGATCATGCGTGCCCTCTTTAGTTGGCAGGGGTATCACTCAGATGCTAGTTTTGATAATATAGGAGGACCAAATGCACCAGGAGAAGGCCATTTGGGAGCTGCGCAATTTGTAGGAGTGGTCACTCTCCATGCAGATACAAGCCCAGCAGACGATACTGATAATATTAATCAGCCCAGTACAACTTGGTTTATTACATCTGATGATCCAACCACATCGGGGAATGATCAGTACAATGAGGTTAAATCCACCAATGAATACACTAACTATATGACCGTTGGTCACCCAGAGCAATCTCAGGCAGAGATAGTTGGTACCGGGAATGCAAACCAGTTCAACGATCCAAGAACTGGTTCGAATCCAGGTGGAACATCTCAGGGAATCGGGTTTGGTCCATATACGCTTGCACCTGGAGACAGTATTAGAATAGTTTTGGCTGAAGGAGCTGCAGGTTTAAGCAGAGAGATGTGTTATGTGGTTGGTCAAAATTGGAAGAATGAAGCCCATAATGATAACCTGCCAACCTCTTCTGATCTGCAGACACATATGATGAATAATTATCATCGAACAACCAATGATAACAATCTTTATAAAAACTCTTGGGTGTTTACTGGGGTAGATTCGATCATCAAAACATTTAAGGCCGCTAAGCATAATTTTGATCTCATGGAATCTGGACAGACTCTACCGCAGCCTCCCCAACCCCCATCTATATTTAATGTGACATCTGGCGGTGATAGGATCATAATTGATTGGACCAATGAATCAGAATCAGGACCAGGTTTTGCTGGCTATAACCTTTATCGTTTGAAATTTAAACCTGATACAACCCTATTTGCCTATAATGTGATCCAGGGTGAACTAGATCCATTGGATGAGACGATCGCTACGATATGGGAATTAGCCCCTGGTGAGAATACATATGAGGATCTCTCCGCGGAGCGTGGTTTTGATTATTATTATTTTCTAGAAGCATTTGATAATGGGACAAATGATGATATGGTCTTGAATAGTAGTAAGTTTTATACGCTTACAAATAAAGCAGCAGCATTAAAACGGCCTCCGGGAGAAAGTTTTAAAGATATTAGAGTTGTACCCAATCCGTTCCATATATCAGCACGTGACCTACAGTATGGGGTTAGTGCTCCAGATAGATTGATGTTCTTGAACATTCCACCAGTTTGTACTATTCGTATATTCACAGAGAGGGGTGACCTTGTTGATACCATAGAGCATACTGATGGTAGTGGGGATGAAGCTTGGAACTCTATCACATCATCAAGACAGATCGTAGTAAGTGGATTATATATAGCACATTTTGATATGCCTGATGGGGATGCAATAAGAAAATTCACAGTAGTTAGGTAGCTTATGAGATCAATAATGAAATTAATAAATATTGTCTTCTGCATGCTTATAATTACAAGTTGTGATGACCTGTTAAGTGATTATGAATCTCATAAAGTTGAGTCAATGGTCATTGATGATAATATCTGTAGTATATTGAATGAAATGGAGTCTGTTACTGCATATACATCTATGGGTGATTCACTATCAACGATCGCGTTATTTGACACTCTCGTTAAGGATACAACTTCTTTTCTTACACTAAGTAATGCAAGTAATTGGAGGATTCCAGTTGATTCTATGTGTTATTTTATGGTCTTTGCCCCTCAGCAGGCTGATTCTTACATCGTCGCTTTGAACTCATCAAGTGAATTAGCTCTATATAATAGTGGAGGGAATCTGGTCACACCAGAAAGCGAGGCCACATCCCTAAAGAATATTGCAGGATGTTCTGATGTACGCGTCAGGCAAGCCTACTCAGGCTTATCAGGTGCCTATCTTGGAAAACTAGTTAATCCAAATGTGACCTCTTTGAAAATGGTCCTTTTGAATACAAACCAACCGCCTACTGCTGCTTTTAGCACTAGTTCAAATTCGGTACTAGTAGGAGATACAATTACATTTACCGATCAATCACAGAATGGTGCATACCCGATTCAAACCTATAGCTGGGATTTTGGAGATGATAATACAAGTAGTGATTCCTCAGTTGTAGAACATGCTTATGCGGATTCAGGTTTATTTAGTCCATCCTTGACCGTTTCAGATGGTTATCTTTTCCATACTGTTACAAAAACTGAGCATATAAGTGTAGACCAAGGGAGCGAAGAATGATGAAATATTTACTTCCTCTGGTCATTACTATGGCGATGCTCCAAGGTTCAGAAAATAAAAAATTAGCACAGACCGGCTTTCAATTTTTAAGTGTTACGTCTGATGCAAGAAGTGGTGGCATGGCTGATGCCATGACGACGATCCATGGTAGATCCGTATCGTTGTTCTTTAACCCTGCTGGGATGTCTAGGCAGACGCAACTTTTTGATATCAATTTTAGCGCTAACAACTGGATAGCAGGAATAAAGCATGATGCATTCAGCCTATCAGTCAGTCCTAAGAATGGTCAGTTTGGCGTCTTTGGTCTTAGCCTTTTAAATGTTGATTATGGAGAGTTACAAGGGACCATGGTCTGGGATAATGACCAAGGATTTATAGATACGGAAAATTTCTACCCATCTGCATTAGCAATAGGACTTGGATATGGTAGAGCATTATCAGAGAGCTTTTCAGTTGGGGGTCATGTTAAAAAGGCCTATCAATATTTAGGTCATAATGTTGTACCTGTAACGGATTCATCAAAAGTAGTTGAAAATAATATCTCTGATGCACTCGCTTTTGATTTTGGTACGATCTATATGACCGATTGGCACGGATTCACTTTTGGAATGTCTGTCAGGAATTTCAGTGATGAAACACAATATGCCTATGATGGCTTTCAACTTCCACTAACCTTCAGAATAGGAGGTTCCATTGATCTTTTTAGTTTTGTTCCATCCATTGGAGCAAAACAGTCTCTGCTCTTGGCAGTAGATGCCCTTCATCCTAGATCATATCCAGAACGATTGAACCTTGGACTTGAGTATTCATTTATGTCAATTGGCTATATGAGATTAGGATATCTTTACAATTATGATGAAAGAGATCTGACCTATGGTGCTGGATTTAAATTGGGACCATTATCCATTGATTATGCATTAACACCATTTGGTGTATTCGATAGCGTGAATCGTATCAGTATAGGGATATCCAGATGAGAATACTTTCATTATTTCGTATTATTCTGCCTATTTCTTTGGTCATGTTTTCTTGCGAGGATCCAAATTATCCAGAAAATATATGGGATGAGGATGACCAGGGTAATGCGTCTCCATCTATTAGTTCTGTAGAGCCAGAAGGGAGCGCATTTGCTGGTATTGATACATTGACTATAAATGGTCAAAATTTTTCAGAAAATAGCTCAGCAAACCTGGTCTACTTTAATAACATGCTTGGTAATGTTATCAATGCTACATCAACAAGTTTAAAAGTAGTTACCCCAAACCTTGTAAGCGATAGTGTACAGATCCGAGTTGCAGTTCAAGGTGCCTTTCTATTTGCAGATCATTCGTCATTGTATACACTAACGGCTGCAGTATCAGATTATGGTCCATTTGATCAATTCACGGATATTTTTAGTTTAGATCTGGATAGAGATGAGAATCTTATTGTTTCAATGGACGGTTCTCCAAATGCTGAATTTTGGATAGTAGATACCAACCAAGATTCAGCTGTATGGTCAGGGGCATTGGCCAAGGCTTCTGGAATGAAACTAGGGCCTACTGGTAGTGTTTATTTTGTGAATTATCAACGCTTCTTATACAAAGATGAGCAAGGGACACCCAAAGAGAATTCAGAGATCTTTAAACGTCTGAATGGTAATGCGACTGATCTAGATTTTGATTCATATGGTAATCTATTTGTTGGTGGCGCTGGCTCAACGATCGATGTTGTAGATATTAATGATGATGGCGGTCTAACATCGGGCGTCACAGAAGCAAAAAATTTGGATACTCTAGACATTCTCTCTTTAAGGGTATTAAATGACTATTTATATGTGTTAACGACAACTGCTACTTCTGATCAGGCGATATATAAGATGCAGATATTAGATGATTCTGGTTCCCTGGGTGATATAGAACTTGTTTTTGATTGGTCTTCTTATACAAATAAACTTTCATCTGCATTATGTTTTACACTAAGCGAAGCAGGAGACCTTTTTGTTGGATCAGACTCTGATGACCAGCCACTGACCTATATCCAGAATGGAAATGCCAGCGGGTTTTATTCTTCAATATTGACCGCACCCATAAGTTATATGGCATGGGGTAATTCAAATTATTTGTATTTAATCAATAAGACCGAAGAAACAAACAGAGTTCAAAGAGTTGATACACGTATGAGCGGCGCTGACTATTATGGTCGCCCCTAAAGCTCTGTGGTAAATGTTCCGATTTTTTAGATCAAAAGATCTTTTATTTTCATCATTTCTTTTACTATCTAATTCCCTTTTTCCCGGTACAACAGGCAAAGTTTCTGGTGTGGTCAGTTCATCAGAAACTAATGCACCACTTATAGGTGTTAATGTTGTATTAGCCAATACGTCATTGGGCACGGTTACTGATAGTCTTGGCACCTTTGCGCTATTAAATATTCCACCAGGGGATTATTCGATCCAGGCATCTATGATCGGTTATGCAGATTTTATTTTGGAAGACGTGATCATTAAGATCGATCAAACATCGATTGTTGAGATCTTTTTAACTCAAAGATCTATTGAAATGGAAAAGATTACTGTTGAGGCAACCCGACCAATTATCATACATGATATCTCTAATAGCCAGATCAATATTACATCTGATGAGATCACTGACCTTCCTTTCGATGATATATCTGATGTATTAGGATTGCAGGCAGGTATAGAAGGATTGTCAGTGAGGGGAGGGGGGTCAAGGGAATCTTTATTTCAAGTAGATGGCCTATCATATAACGATGAACGATCCTATGTACCATATATGTCTATTCCATTGAGTATTATTAAAGAGGTACAGGTGCAGACCGGCGGTTTTAGTGCTGAGTATGGTAATATCAGATCAGGTATTGTAAATATTGTTCTTGACGAAGGTGACAAGAAAAAATATCGCGGTGGGTTTAAATATCGTCACAGTCCACCGGCCCCAAAACATTTTGGAAGATCCTTATATTCAAAGGACTCTTATTTTTTAAGACCTTACCTTGATGATGCTGTTGCTTGGTCAGGTACCGAGAATGGGAATTGGGATGCATATACGCGTAACCAATATCCATCATTTGAGGGATGGAATGCTGTTTCGTATGCTACGATGAATGATGATGATCCATCTAATGATCTTACTCCTCAAGCAGCTCAACAAATATTCAAATGGCAACACAGAAGATATGGCGTCATAGATCACCCAGATGAAGATCTTGATCTTTTTATAAGCGGGCCTGTACCAGTTGTATCATCAAGTTTAGGGTCCTTAAGGTTTATTTTTAGTTATAGAGATGAGAATGAGGCATTTATTTTCCCCTTATCTTTTGATGATTATGGAGATAGATCAGTCTTGTTAAAACTCACATCTGATCTATCCTTAAAAACAAAATTCAATCTCTCATTCCAGTCTGGTGTTACGCGGTCAGTATCACCTTATAATTGGAAAACAACACCCACCGGTTCTTACCTTAGATCTTCCTATGAGGTGGCAAACATCTTAAATAGTAGTTCAGGAAATAGTATCCTTTTTATGCCAGGATATTTTTCACCAACTAAAATAGAGAGAAGAATAATTGGTCTAAAAATTGACCATATGTTTTCAGAGAAAGAATTCATTGAAATGGTATTTAAGGTTCAATTAAATGCGTACGATACCTATCAGACAACGCTAAGGGATACAAACAAAACCCATGATATAATACCGGGATTTGCTGATTTTCTTTTTGATGAGGCACCTTTTGGATATTGGGGGTATGGTGAGACAGGAATCGATGGAATGAATATCGGTGGTTGGATGAATATTGGTAGAGACTCATCAAGAATATCAACAACTCAATTCAAGCTGGACTATACAAATCAATATAGGTCTAATCATCAGATCAGATCTGGTTTAGGTGCGACAATGAACAATTATAATATTCGTTCATCTGCAAATAATCCTGGTATGTCTACTTGGAATAGAAGCATGAATTATGATGTTTCGCCCTTTAGGTTGTATGCTTATGCCCAGGACAAAATAGAATACAAAGGATTTATTGCAAATATAGGTATCAGGACCGATTATTCTAACGGGAATACAAATGTCTATGAATTGGCTGATTATGATGATCTATTCAAGCAGGGTTCTGGCAATGATCTAGAAATTTCATCAGAAAAACGATCTTCTCGACCGATCTATGCTGTAAGTCCAAGGTTGGGTATATCTCATCCGATCACGGATCGCTCCAAGTTGTTTTTTAATTATGGACATTTTTATTCTGAGCCCTCATCATCCTATCGATTTAGGCTACAGCGTGAAAGTAATGGACTCGTCACGCACATAGGAGATCCTGATATGGTCTTTGAAAAGACCATCGCGTATGAGACAGGTTTTTCTGCAAATCCTTTTGGAGCATATTTATTGAATATTTCTCTTTTTTATAAGGATATAACCAGTCAACCAGGTTGGGTGTATTATCAAAATATGAATGGTACTGTACAGGTTAATCGCATAGAGAACAATAATTATGAAGATATACGCGGATTAGAACTGACCCTAAAAAAGAATATGGGTCAATTCGTCACCGGTATGATAAACTATACCTATCTTGTGCAATCTTCAGGATATTTTGGTCTATTAAGCCAATTCCAAGATCCTAACATGCAGCGCGATTATGAAAGTTTAAATCGCTATGAATCAAAACCACGACCGAGGCCTTTTTTGCGTACGGTCATCAATATAAAGACACCAGAGGATCTTGGCCCTAAAATTCTCAATAATTCGATCATAGGTGGCTGGACATCAAGCTTTATTTTTAATTATAAAGCAGGTGCTTTTGAGACCTATAACCCTCAGGGACTACCAGGGGTCTCTGATAATGTTCAATGGAAAGATACCTACAGCACGGATGTAAGGATCGCAAAGAGTATCACATTGAACACTACCAAAATAGATCTGTTCCTTGATATCAATAATCTATTTAATAATAAATTTCTCAGCTATGCTGGATTCTCTAATTATTATGACTATGTCGATTATTTAGAATCACTCCGATTTCCATGGGAAGAAGGGAAGGAGAAAGGTAGTGATCGTATAGGCGACTATAGGGACTGGTCAGTCAATTATCAGCCATATGATCCTGCTGATTGGGAAGATCCGAGCAGTGCAGAAAAAGAAATTCTTAATACCAAGGCGTATATCGATATGCCAAATATCAAAGCGGTCTCTTTTTTAGATCCGCGAGACATATTTTTTGGGATCACGGTGCACTTTTGAAACAATTCTTACAGATCCTAATATTTCTATTGATCTCCCCAACCATATTTGGAAAGGTAGATGAGACATTGAAGCGTTATGTTAAGGTCGGTGAGCTCCAGTCGCACTTTTCTGCCTACGGTAGTGAGAGAGCGTGGAACAATACTTATTACGAAGGAATGATATGGCCTGCTGATTATTTATACCAGGATAACGCAGTTATCAAACGATCATGGATGGCTTGTAAGAATTTTACTGATAAAGATGATCATGACTGGGGTCACTTTGGCCTATACATAGCTCTCGCTGATGTTGGAAACAGTATTTATCCTACCCAATTGTACCAGATTGCAAAGTTCATGCCACCCACGGTCTATGTAGATGGTGTGGATATCAACAGCTTTTATAACGCTGAGATCGATTCGGTCGATCCGAGTATTGTAGCAGATCGTATGATAGTCAATGAGATCAATACCTCTATGGGCCTTACGATGGAGCGCAGGGTCTATGCGTTCAGCCAGCAGTACCATGATAATTATTTCATTAAGGTTTATACTCTTACTAATACAGGTAATACGGATTGGGATGATGAGATCGAGCTAACAGCTGATCTTGATGATGTTATTATTGGATGGGGGACACGATATAGCGTTTCCCGTGAAGCAGGTATTCTATTAGATGGTCAACAAAAATGGGGTAAGAATACATGGGTCACCATTAGAGGAGAAGATTACGCTGATAATTATCTCACGCCGATTTCGGAAGATGACCCCAGCCCTGAATGGCTTAGATCTGTTTTTTCATGGTATGGTCAATCTGCAGTCGTCTTTCAGATCAATACCGTAGGAGGGGCGAACTATCAGGGGAATAATCGGTTGACCGCGCCTCATCATGCGGGGACAGCCATTTTACATGTAGATAATGGTTGGAACGATTCTACGGATAATGTTGGACAGCCTCTTTTTTTAGGTTGGCACGCAGGAGATACCTATCCTGGACTGGGTAACCTATCCGAGTCTGATGAGCCTGCTATGTATCAGCTCTATGAGATGCTTTCAGGATCACCTCACTTAGGTTTAGGTGGTGCAGAGCGTATTGATGAAGTGATAATGGGTGACCCAGCATCTGAGACATATTTGAAGCATAATCAAAAACCATTTGATGTACATAATGATCCTGGTGGTATGAATACCATGATCACATATGGACCGTTTGATATCCCTCACAATGAGAGTGTTGTTATCGTTGAAGTAGAAGGTATCAATGGGCTGGACAGGCTTATGTGTGAAACTATTGGTCTTGAATGGAAGGATGGGGATGCACCTTATTCTCTTCCTAATGGTGAAGAAACAAATGATAAAGATATTTATAAGAATGCATGGGTATTCACTGGAAAGGATTCTATTCTTAAAACATTTGGTCGTGCTTATAGAAATTACTCATCGGGTTTTCAGATCCCTCAGCCACCTGAGCCACCTACATTGTTTGATGTTCAATCAGGCGGAGATAGGATCTTTTTATCCTGGGAGCCAAGTCCTTCTGAATATGGAACCAATTTTTCGGGATATGAGATATGGAGAGCCCCCGGTAAGTCAGATACAGTATATACAAAGATCTATACTGGGCCAGAAGGTGTCTATTCTTATGATGATATGAGCGCGAAAAGAGGAATATCCTATTACTATTATATCCAATCCATTACAGATGGATCAATTAACAACCAGGGAAACTTGAATCCCATTGGACCTCTAAAAAGTGGTAGGTTTTACACAAGGACATCAAAACCCGCTTACCTTAGGAGACAGTCAGGAGACAAACTGAATAGTATCCGCGTAGTCCCGAATCCATATCATATTGCAGCGCAGAATATGCAGTATACAGGGGAGAAAGATAAGATCATGTTCTTAAATATACCGGGTCAGTGTGACATCCGTGTATATACCGAACGTGGAGACATGATCCATAGGATCGAGCATGATGATGGTAGCGGTGATGAGGCATGGAACCTAATAACAAGTGCCCGTCAAGTGATAGCTCCTGGTATCTATCTTGTCCATATCGTTGTAACAGAGGATCTGAGATCAGAGACCGGGGATATCATTATGAAAAAGGGTGACAGTACTATCAAGAAATTTGCCGTGATCAGATAAAAATTCCAGTTTTTTTAGACTTGACCCGGATCCAAAATTTTTTCATATTTGCTTGTGGTACTTTACCATTGTATGTAGTATTTAATATATCTATGTACCATATTTACGT
>CERV01029906.1_pt1 | contig 12826 bp, 8 predicted proteins | sample 530871 | NCBI WGS metagenome assembly CERV01 (sample SAMEA2621045, study PRJEB7988) | marine metagenome | biome: marine biome (ENVO:00000447); feature: deep chlorophyll maximum layer (ENVO:xxxxxxxx); material: "saline water (ENVO:00002010), including plankton (ENVO:xxxxxxxx)" | depth 50 m
CCTCGGAGACAAGTAACCCGGCTCTTCTCGCGCTTGATGGATCATAAGCTGAGAGCCGTGCCTGTCCAATACTGACACCTGAATTTAACAATAGTTTTTTTGTTTCTTCATAACCCGATTTTATTTCATCTTCCATGTCGGCATAATCAAAATTTTCTAGGCTCGCCACATTACAGCTCTTTATATCTATATTTTTCAAAGTTAAACCCGACAAGAAAGCGATATCAGACACAGACCGCGCCAATGGTCCGATTGTATCAAGGGTCACAGAAAGTGGCGTTACACCTGCAGTACTCCAGAAATTTTTTGTTGGCTTAAAACCAACAATACCACAATAAGCTGCAGGCACCCTCACCGATCCCATTGTATCTGTACCTAAAGCAGCGGGGCATAAATAACCCGACACTACAGCGCCGGATCCACCACTGCTCCCTCCGGGGGTATGCCCCTCCAGCAAGGGATTGAAGCATTTTCCATGGTGAGGATTATCTGTTGTAGCGCCAAGTGCAGCTTCATGCATATTGGTTTTGCCTAGAAAAACCATTCCTTTATTTCGAAGTAACTTGACGATGGCGGCATCCTTAGACGGAATCCAATGCATACCCAAACCGTTAGTCGTCGGTTGTCCCAAAATGTCAATATTATCTTTGACAGCTAATGGTACCCCATCCAGAGGTGACAATAGAGTTCCATTTTTTCGCCGATTATCACTCTGTAATGCGTCACGGGTAGCTTGTTCAGTCTCAACGTGTATGAAACCATTCATCTTGCCATTGTTACTTTTTATTTTGGCGAGGCAGGATTCAATTAATCTTTCTGACGAACAAACTCCTTTTTTAAGGGCTGTTACCGCGTCTTTAACGCCAAGCAGAGTCAGGTCTTCTTTTTTAGTCTCCATAGAAATACCAATGGTTATAATTTTTCATCATATCAAAATTTTTCTAGCACAAATTTGAAATAAACGTCACCAGCATGCTTAAATTAAAGAATATGTAGCGCACTAATTTTGATTGTCGTTATCATAAGCAGATGGAACTCAGCTCATAGGTATAATTATGACCCAAAATATCTCTTTAGATCTCAAGAATTACGGATTACTTGCGGACGGTTACAAATTTGATGAAGTTGGCTCATACGAAATCCTAAAAGGTTGGGCATATATTAAAGTTGATCCGAAATTAGCACACAACGCAAAAGTCGTGGATATAGAATATGCCCCAACTAACAAAGAGGGAACTATAAGCTTTTCAACCGAAATTTTTATTTTGTGCCCGGCTGATAAAAATCGGGGGAATGGAAAACTCTTTTTTGATTATGGAAACCGCGGTAATAAAAGAGCTTTACAGTATTTCAACGATGCTGTTGCATCCAATGATCCTAAAACATTGGATCACTGCGGCAATGGTTTCCTTTTTCGCAGAGGCTACACCATCGTGTGGGCTGGGTGGCAAGGTGACTTATTACCCGGAAATAATCGATTGATTATGGATCTACCTGTTGCCCGAGATGGTGAAGAAAAAATAAAAGGAACCATTCTTGCAGAATTCATCGCATCAACTCCTGGAAAGAAAACATTTCCGCTAAGCGGACAAGTATCGACGAGAAGTCATCCAACTATTTCTCTAAAAACTAGCGATGCTACCTTTACTCGCCGAAGATACCCACATGATCAAAGGCAGTTAATCCCGGATGACAAATGGCTTTTTGCTCGTGAAGAGGGAGGGATAGGGAAAGACTTCCAAGGTCTAGAAACAGCATTAGTGCCATCTCATCGCCATATACATTTACCAGATAGTTTTGAGACAGGCTGGATATATGAATTAATTTATACGGCAAGTGACCCGCTTATAATGGGATTAGGGCATGTAGCAGTTAGAGATTTCATCAGTTTTTTAAGATACGAAAAGAATGATGAAAATCCGTTAGCCAAAATAAAGATAACCTCCGCATATTGTTTTGGGAGATCTCAGACTGGACGCTGCATCAGAGACTCCATATACCTCGGTTTCAATGAGGACCTCGAAGGTCGAAAGGTTTTTGACGGTGTCTTGAGCCATGTGGCAGGTGCAGGTAAAATGTGGTTAAATCACCGTTTCTGTAATGCTGTTGTGCCAGCAGGACAGCAATACGAGGATCATAATAATATTGCCGATCAATTTCCCTTTTCGTACGCCATGTCACAGGATCATCTAACGGGAAAGTCCGATGCCATTTGCAAGCGACCCGAAACCGACCCGCTAATCTTTCACAGTCAAACCAGCACGGAGTATTGGCAACGCCGCGGTTCTTTAGTTCATACAGACACACAAGGCAACGATTTAGCCATGCCAGAAAACGTTCGGCTATATTTTTGGGCAAGTGCACAACATGTTGGAGATCCACTTCAAGGGCGCAGTTCTCGGGGAATTTGTCAAAACCCTGGAAACGTTGTTCAAACATCTATGTTTTTCAGGGGAATGCTGGACGCCTTGGACGACTGGGCGACAAGGGGCATAGCACCGCCAGAAAATAAAGTACCTCAAAGGATAGACGGTACATTAGTTACTATCGATAAATGGCGGGAGCAATTCCCCAATATTCCGGGTATTAATACTCCAAAAAATCCGAATTTTTTACCTTTATATGATTATGGACCAATGGCTTCTCAAGGTATTATCAACCAGCTACCTCCAATTATTCAGAGTGAAAAAGGCTACACAGTTTTGGTACCAGCGGTTGATATAGACGGGAATGACATTGCAGGCATCAGAGCACCAATGGTATCTGCTCCTCTCGCAACATATACGGGTTGGAATTTACGCGCTCGTTTTTTTGGAGAAGGCGCCATGCATGAATTCTCTGGCAGCACTATCGAGTTCCCGGAAACTAAAGAAATAGCAGAATCAACCGGTGACCCAAGAAAATCCGTTTTAGATCGCTATGGTGACGAGTTCGGGTATTTAAAAGCTATCGAGAGCGCTGCAAAACAGCTCGTTAGAGAAAAATGGATACTTGAGGAAGATTTACCGCGGGTTATGCAACTGGCCGATCGATGGTGCTTTGAAAGACATGACATAAGGCTTTGAGTGTTCTCCAGTCATTATTACCAGAGCTTGATATTCTCATAAATACGAATGTTGACACTCGCTCGCATTCCGGGAGTGAGGTTTGGGGGCGGGTTTGATATAGATATCCTAACTGGAACGCGCTCAACTCCACTGCTGAAACTGCTTTTTGAACTGCTTGTTTTCACGCCTGTTTGGGCTGTGGTTAAATTACCAACATGCTCCACCCTGCCATAAAAGTCCTCAAACGGATACGATTCAAAGTCGATTAATACACTTTTTCCGCGCGCAACATGTCGAATTTGACTTTCGTCAACATAGGCTTCAATCCAGAATACTTTGGGATTATGTAAGGAGAGTATTGTATTGCCATCTTCAACATATTCACCTTTGAAGCGATGGATTCTTCCAATCATTCCATTTATCGGCGACAGAATATGACGGTACGTTAATTCAACTTCTTCCAGCCGGATGTTATCTTCTATGCGACCCCGCTCCAGTTCAATTATTTTAATTCTTTCTAAAATTACTTCCACTTTTTTATTAGTGGTTTTTAATTGTTCATACTGTTGTCTAGCTACATCAATTCTTGCTTGTTTTAGCTCTTTTTCTCCCCGTAAAATGAGGACTTTATCCTTTTCGGCCATAAATTTGTCTTCTGATATTAACTCTTTTTGGTAAAGAAAATTTACGCGCCCTAGGTTTTTTTCGGCCAGCGCCAATCTATCTTTAACGGAGGAATACTCAAGGCTTCTAAGTTTTATGACCTCTTTCTGTGTCGCAAGCTGGGACTGGAGTTCTGATTCGAAAACATATTTCTCTGCTAATAGTTTCTTTTTTTCAGCCTTTTTTAATCCTAAGTCGGATTGCAAAGCCTTCACCCGAATCCGAATATCATCATCGGCTAGTTTTACAAGGGCTTGACCTTCGCGAACTGAGTTGCCCTCTTCCACCAAAACACGTTCTATTTTGCCATTCACTTGAGCTGATATTTTTGTCAAATCCGTTTGAATGCGCGCATCATTCTCATAGACGTGCGTAAACCAGAAAAATATCTCATACGCCGCCAGTAAGACCGAACCAAGCAAGCCAATACAAATCAAAAACTTCAACGTTTGCTTTAGTTTCAAAACGTAAACTCGTCTCTAGGTTAATAAAACTTTTTTGAATAATTATTTGCTAGACTAACAACTTAAGACAAAAAAGGTGTTATCTTACAACAAATAAATTGTGTACAAATCATTAACAATGAAGCTAACAGTTATGTATTAAACTATCAATCACCCAACTTTAACATCCTTTAAGTTATTCATAGGAGCAATAGTGGCCGTCAATCCAACACGGGCAGATGAGGACAGACCGGTTAGGACTTTACTGAGTGACAAAAACTTTCTCTGTATATGGTTAGTCGGTGGCGTCACAGGCGTTATTCGTTGGTTTCAACTCCTCGCCTTTGGTGTCTATTCTTTTGAAATAACGGGCTCTCCTCTTCTAGTTTCCGCTATTCCTATCCTTTGGATGCTCCCATTAATTTTATTTGGTCCTTTTATAGGAGTTTTCGCTGACCAAATTAGTCGGAAGCTATTATTAAGCGGTTCAATTTTTTTAATTACAGCTCTTCAAATTGTAATGAGTTTAGCTGCGTTTTCTGGCGATTTATCCTATTTTTTATTGGCTCTTGCTTCTTTTGTGAGTGGAATTTTTTGGGCAACGGATATGCCAATCAGGCGTCGTCTTCTTGGAGATCTGGCAGGTCAAAATGTCTCAAAGGCAATGGGACTAGACTCTGCTACTGGAAATGCGACACGCATGCTTGGCCCGCTCTTAGGCGGAGGCATGCTGCAGATTGTAGGAATGTTTGGAATTTTTTGGCTTAGTGGGGTCCTGTATGCCGTCTGCTTAATCTTAGTATTATTAGCCACGTTACCCGGCAGAGCCATTGAACCAGCAGCTCCTTCATTTTTTCGCGATTTTTCAAGTGGCATACAGTTTGTAATGAGAGATAAGGTTCTCAAGAGAATATTAATTATCACTATTATTTTTAATATTTGGGGTTTTCCATTTACGTCTATGATCCCAATAATCGGTCGAGAAGAATTAGGGCTATCACCATTCTTTGTAGGCATTCTCTCTAGTATGGAAGGCTTTGGCGCACTCATTGGAGCCCTCTTCATCACGCGCTTTGCCGATAAAGACAACTTTTTCCAAATTTATCTTGGGGGAACGATCGTCTACCTCTCGGGAGTGGGATATTTATCAATTTTAACTTTTGTTGCCGGCGGGCCAATCCATTCTTTTTATGCAAGTACGGTAGCACTGACCATAATTGGAATTGCGGGTGCTTGCTTTGCTGCAATGCAAGGCACATTAACGTATCTTGCAGCTCCACCTCAATACAGAAGTCGTGTTTTGGGTGTATTAACACTGTGTATTGGAACCGGACCTATCGGTTTCTTTAATGTTGGATGGATGGCCGAAAGCTTTGGTGTAGCAAATGCGCTTATTATAATTTGCTTTGAAGGTCTGCTGGCTCTGCTTTTACTTTGGGTTTGGGGGCAGACTATAAATATGAGAAAAGAACTAGAAGACAGGATTTCAGGTTGACTTTGAAATAGCGGCAGGAAGAGAATTTTTAATGTATGAAACTATTTCAATCAAAACTTGGTATAATCTTGCATTAAACTTCCATACGATAATTAGCTAGCAAAACACAAAATTCGGCCTTTTCTATCCAAAACGACCGCTGATATGTTTATGGTATTATAAAATATTATTTCAAAAATATAGCGGGGTTCAGTGTGACTAAAAAAACCGGATTTATTGGTTTAGGAGCAATGGGTCATCCAATGGCCCAAAATATACTCAAGGCAGGCATTCCTCTGGTAATCCATGATATTGACGCTGGTAAAACAAAAATTCTGTCGGAATCTGGCGCTATAGTAGCCTCCTCACCAATGGAAGTTGCAAAAATGGCAGACCGAATTGTTTGCTTGGTAGAAACTACGGATCAAGCAAATGATGTAATATGTGGGCCTGAAGGCATAATACATGGGGCCAGCAATGGAAGTATTGTCATCTGTATGTCAACGATCGACCCACTCGTCGCTAAACGTATTGGGGCAGATTTAGATAAAAAAAATATAAGAATGCTTGATGCGCCAGTTAGTGGTGGAACTGGAAGAGCTACCGAGGCAACTCTTTCCGTAATAGTTGGCGGCGAAAAACAAGTATTTAATGAATGCCAGGATATCTTTGATGCAGTGGGAAACAATGTTTTTCACATCGGAGAGCTCGGTAAAGGGCTTATAATGAAACTGATTAATAATATGCTGGGCATTACCAATACAATAACGCTTATTGAGGGTTTAACGATTGGCGTAAAATCAGGTATCGGCCTCGAGACAATGCTTAGTGTTCTAAAGACCAGCTCGGGTGCAAGTGCGGCCGTTGATTTAAGAGTACCCCGTATAATAGAGGATAACTTTGAACCGGGCGGAACAATGGATATCGTGTATAAGGATCAAGAATTAGTCACCGCATATGCGAAGCAAATCGGCGTTCCAACCCTAATGGCAAACGTTAGTCAACAGGTTTATCAGATGGCTCGGACGGCGGGACTCAATAAAGAGGATTCGAGCGCAGTGGTGAAAATTTATGAAAATCTAGCAGATGTAGATATCATTGGAAGGAAATGATTGATGGCAAATATCGTCTTGATACATGGCGCCTATCAGGGTGGGTGGATATGGCAACCCGTTGCACAAATTCTAAGGGGTGCGGGAAACAACGTCTTTGCTCCAACGTTAGACGGATGCGCAGAAAGATCACACCAAGTCCGTAATGGCATCACAACAGAAACCCACGGTGATGAAATAGCAAATCTATTATTTTACGAGGATATCAAAGATGCGGTTCTGGTTGGAACAAGTTGCGGGGGAATGGTGATGGCTAAAGCTGCTGAATTAGCCCGTCATCGAGTAAAACGACTTGTATTCGCAGACGCTCTAGCTTTAATGGATGGTGAGAGAATTGCCGATTTCGTGAACAGGGAAACCGCCATTAATACTGATCTCACTTCAGGTCCGCCAAGGCATGATGTAGTCAACAGGTTATTTAAAGATCTCGAAGAACCGACAAAGAGTTGGGCTATTGAAAGATATACCATGCAACCAATAGCATGCATGGAAAACCCAGTTGAATTGAAAGAATTTTGGTCGCTTCCTTGGAAGGCGTCAGTGGTATATTGTAGCCAAAGTATCAATCCTCCTAAAAGCCACCAAGAGAGAGCAGCCAATACTTTGGGGGCTAAATGGCATGAGATACAAACGGGTCACTATCCTATGCTCAGTGAACCTGACGCTTTGGCACAGATAATAATGGATGAAGGATAATAAATGATTATCGCATCTATTTTTATCTGACTTTTGGATTAACAAATCATGCCAGTTAGCCTTTCGATTGATATAGGCGGGACATTCACAGATGCCGTTTTAGAAAATGATTCAAAACGTTACACAAGTAAAGTTTTGACCACTCGAGACAATCCTGCGAATGGTTTCATAGCAGCGGCCTCAAAAGTCTTAGATCTAGCCAGACTATCACCATCTGATGTTGATATAATTATCCACGGCACAACACTGGCAACTAATGCTTTGATAGAACGAAAAGGAGCAAAAGTTGGCCTCATAACAACAGACGGATTTTCAGATAGTCTTGAGATAGCATATGAGCATCGTTTTGAGCAATCGGATCTCTTTATGGAGAGACCCAAACCTCTAGTTGAGCGACACTTGCGTGTAGGGATAATTGAACGTATCGCTGCCGACGGGTCAATATTGTTACCCCTTGATGAAGCCTCAGTAACTAGTGCAATAACTAGGTTAAAAGATGAAAAGGTAGATGCAGTAGCAATTGGGCTGCTCCATTGCTATGCGAATCCTTCTCACGAGGACCGTGTTGCCGATATTGTGAAAAGTATGATGCCTGACACCCCTCTTAGTTTGTCGTCTAGAGTGTCTCCAGAGATACGTGAATATGACCGTATCTCTACAACTGTTGCAAACGCATATGTTTTACCACTTATGCGAGGCTATCTTGAAAGCCTAGAAGCACTTTTAAACTCTTCTGGATATAATGTTCCACTTTTACTAATGATGTCGAGTGGCAGTATGACAACTGTCAAGACGGCGAGAGACCTACCAATTCGTCTAGTCGAGTCAGGTCCTGCAGGTGGAGCGATTTTAGCAAAGGAAATCGCTGCAGAATGTGCCTTGGAGCAGGTTCTTTCATTCGATATGGGCGGCACTACAGCAAAGATCTGTTATATTGATAATTACGAACCGCATTTTTCTCGAAGTTTTGAGGTAGCTAGAGAATATCGCTTTTTAAAAGGAAGTGGGCTCCCTTTGCGCATTCCGGTAATCGATATGGTGGAAATTGGAGCCGGCGGAGGCTCAATAGCGACGGTGGATGACCTTGGAAGAATACGAGTTGGGCCTTCAAGTGCAGGGTCATCGCCAGGTCCAGCCGCCTATGATAAGGGCGGAGACAAACCAACCGTCACAGATGCGGATATAGTATTGGGCCGGATTGACCCAAGACGTTTTGCTGGAGGGGAAGTAAAACTTAACGAGACACTTTCAACCAATGCCGTCGATCAAATTATAAGTTCCAAACTGAATATTCCAACTGAAACAGCGGCATCAGGGATATCTCAGATTGTAGACGAAAACATGTCAAACGTAGCCGGTGTGCACGCTATAGAACTCGGTAAAGACCAAAAAAATCGCTCAATCATTGCCTTCGGAGGCGCTGCCCCATTACATGCTTGTCAATTGGCAGAAGCTCTAGGAATTGAGAGGATAATAATTCCAACATCAGCCGGTGTAGGTTCAGCTGTTGGTTTTTTAAGAGCTAATATCGCCTATGAAGTTGCCAGAAGTTTTTATATGGAACTTGATCATTTTGATGCGGAACCAATCAATAAACTCTTTGAAAGCATGTTTGAAGAATCCAAATCGGTAGTCATTCTTGCGGCCGAGACGTCCAGCCTCAAGCAAAAAAGAACCGTTTTCATGAGGTATAAAGGTCAAGGTCATGAAATTGCCGTGCCAATAGCCAACGATGAATTAGCTCATAATGATTCAAAGACACTCTTCAATGCTTTTGAAGCTGAATATAAAAAGCTATTTGGGAGAACGATCCCTAATTTGAGTGTTGAGGCGATGACATGGTCACTCACTCTAGGAACTGATCGTGCTCTACCTCAATTTCAATCTTCGATAAAAACATACTCCAAAATAGAATCTAAAAAACTCCAGAAAGTATTTAATACAAAAAAGAATAAGTTTGAAAATATCCCTGTCTTCAATCGAGAGGACCTGACGGCTGGTCATAAGATTGAAGGGCCTGCTCTCATAATTGAAGATGAAACGTCGACTTACCTTTCGGATCTTTTCATCGGTTATATAAATAATTTGAACTACATCGAATTAATCGCAAGGGGAGCGGATACATGACGGATGAAACCATTCGACATCAGGTCATGTGGGATCGGTTGATCACTATCGTAGAAGAACAAGCGCAGACACTTATTCGGACAGGATTCAGTGTTTCCACACGAGAAGCTGGCGATGTATCTGCTGGAGTGTTTGACTTAAAAGGTCGAATGCTAGCTCAGGCGGTGACGGGAACGCCTGGTCACATTAATTCTATGGCGTTATCCGTGAAACACTTCATTGACAAATTTCCTTTGAGCACGATGGCAGAGGGCGATATCTACATTACGAATGACCCCTGGAAGGGGACGGGTCACCTGCATGATATTGTTGTGGTGACACCGACTTTTAAAAACAAAAAACTGGTAGCTCTATTTGCCTGCACAACGCATGTTGTAGATATCGGTGGGATGGGAATGGCACCTGATAGCAAGCAGATTTATCATGAAGGTTTATTCATTCCTTTAATGTATTTTATGAAAGCCGGCCAGCTTAACGAAACATTGTTAGACTTTGTTCATCATAACTGTCGTGAGTCAAAACAAGTAGAAGGAGATATTTACGCACTCGCAAATTGTAATGATGTCGGTAGTAGGCGTCTTATTTCAATGATGGCACAATATGAGCTAAACGACTTAGATGAACTAGCCAAGACTATAATAAACAGCACAAAATCAGCAATGTGTATGGCTATTGCCAAACTACCTACCAAAAAAGTTTTTAATCAAATGACCATGGATGGTTACGACGAAGAAATAGTGTTAAATGCCTCATTTGAGGTATCTGGAGATAAGGTAGTAGTTGATTTTGAAGGCACATCACCTGTGTCCGACTTTGGAATAAATGTCCCTAAATGCTATACAGACGCTTATACAAGCTTTGGCGTCAAATGTGTAATAGCACCAGATGTACCAAATAATGCCGGATCCCTAGAGCATATTTTAGTTAGAGCTCCAGAAGGTTGTATCGTGAATGCACCCCACCCATGCGCAGTAGTTGCTCGATCGTCTGTAGGACATATGCTACCCGATGTGGTTTTCGGCTGTTTGCATCAACTCCTCCCAGAAAAAGTCCCCGCAGAAGGTACTTCATGTCTTTGGAATTTGAGGTTAGGTGCGGGACACGGAATAACTGCAAGAGCTCCAGATGTCGAATTAAGTAAAAGTACTTTTATGGCAATGAGTTTTCATAGCGGTGGTGCGGGAGCTCGTCCCAATAAAGACGGCTTATCAGCAACGCCATTTCCCAGTGGTGTAAGAAATGTACCATGCGAGGTGTTGGAGGCGATCACCCCAATAGTCATCTGGAAGAAAGAATTAAGACAAAACTCAGGAGGTCCAGGGAAATATAGAGGGGGTCTAGGACAAACTATGGTTGTAGGTAATCGTCAGGATGCTGAATTTGCAATCTTCGCGACGTTTGATCGCGTTAAAAATCCAGCGCGCGGTCGAAAAGGCGGCGGACCAGGGGCCAATGGATCAGTCGGGCTCGAGTCTGGAATAAAACTTAAAGGAATGGGACGGCAAATCATTCCAATTGGAGATCGGCTGGTCATTAATATGCCGGGCGGTGGTGGCTTCGGAGACCCTAAAGAAAGAGATCCCAAAAAAATTATAGAGGATTTAAAAATGGGTTTAATTGACGTAAAAACAGCCAAGGTACAATACAATTTCACAGAAGAAGAGATCGCGAAAAAATAGTCCGATTTCAGCTTCTAGTAAAATTTAATTTACGGATGCAAGCTTCTATCTACAGGGAGTTGTTGATCATTAAGCATATCCGATATAACAACTTCCCGTACTTCAGAAAGTGACAGCTTGTGTTCTTTAATCAAATCACTTGCACTGGAGATAATGGCATCAACATCTCCCATTAATTTCAGTTGTTTAAATATATCGGGTCTGTCAACACCTATACTTTCCCCTAAAATTTCCATATAATTAGCCACCTTAAAATTCCACGCTGCTTCATGACCACTGAATTCGCGATGGTCATTATGATATACACCAACTAGTATATCGACTTCCATGTCCTCCGCTTTTTGCAGTGTTTTAGCAATAGTTTGCTTTTGATAATCTTTCATCTCCGCGAGAGCTGTACCCGTATAGCCTGCACTCTTGTGCCCAAGTTCTACTAGCTCTATTCCTGGCACTAATTTCAGCAATGTACGCACAGAGTCCATAACCCCAAGCTCTCCAGCATATTCATGAATTGCTACTCGTTTATTTACTGTGTTCACAAGGAGGGGTTGTAACTTATCTAAATTGTTTGCCAGAAAAACAGGGAACATGGTCATATCGAAAGTATTCTCAGACGCCAGCTTCAAGCTTGGCTTAGCCACCTCAGTAAATTGAATCTGACAGGTTGGGCACCAGGATAAAACTTTCGACGAATTGGTCTGCGTTAATCTGTCTATTGTCTTTAAAGCCTGACGACCGGCATTTTCAGTATCCCCCGGCCTGAATTGCAAAATACCACAACAGTTAGACGGTCCTCCATGTACTTCATAGGTTAAATTCAACCGATCTAACACATCCAAACATAAAAGCCCGATATGGGGCGTTTTAAGCATATTGCATCCAGTATAAAAAACTACATCTGGAGGAGTTTCCAATTTTGGGTGGGATCTAGGACTAATTTTTTCTAAAATTTTCGGATGAAGTTGAAGGCGCGATAATACACGGACCCCCCTACTCATTTTTTTAAAAGCATTTTTCCCTGCATCACGGCGTATTTCTTCTGATTTTTTGCCATTTAATGTTTTTCGCGCCATCGCCAGCATAAACCTTGGGTTGATACCATACTCACAAGCAGACTGGCAAAAGCCGCTTCCGCAACATTTTGTCGACCAAACTTTGGACTCTTCTTTAACCTCAACATTCCGCAAAATATCCAGCACACCTTTAACGAGGTCAACCGATCCTATGGTTTGAATATTTGCTAATTTGGGTGTTGGGCAGACGTCGGCACAAGCCCCACAGCTGACGCAATTTTCAATTATCTCAGCTACCCTACCATCTAAGGAGTTCAAAAAACTTTTTGACTCAGTCGACATATTCTTCCCCCCTCCTTTGATACTACCACATTTGTTGAATTTGGGGAATTTTACGGATTATTAAAGTTAAAGAGCCAAGAGTAAGAATACTAATCTAAATCTCGTCTCAAAACTGCGGCAAAAAACCCGTCTGTGTTATGCTCTTTGGGAGTTAGGCGCAGCATTTCCGAATTTGTTGGACACTTACCTCCCCCCTTAACTGTCACTTGCTCATCCCATATTTTTGGGAT
>CERV01111439.1_pt1 | contig 12797 bp, 16 predicted proteins | sample 530871 | NCBI WGS metagenome assembly CERV01 (sample SAMEA2621045, study PRJEB7988) | marine metagenome | biome: marine biome (ENVO:00000447); feature: deep chlorophyll maximum layer (ENVO:xxxxxxxx); material: "saline water (ENVO:00002010), including plankton (ENVO:xxxxxxxx)" | depth 50 m
AATAGCCCAGTAACAGACCATATTAAACCTCCAGTCATAGCAATCTGTTCATAATCAACTTCAAGCCATAGACATATCTTCCTCCTCTAATTCAATTGATTATTTTAATTAACTTTAAATAGAATGAAAAAAAATACATATTTAATAATTAGCTTTATTTTAGTCGGTATTGCTTTATTAGGAGGTAGATACCTAGGCTTTAGTTTAATAGAGCGAATAGTAGCAGCATTAATTGTTGGAGGTTTATTTGAAATAATTTATAGAAAGAAGCTAAAGAAATGAAAAAGTTTTTTTTTCTTTTATTCTTTACTCCAATTGTTTCTTTTGGACAGGGACAAAATACTTCTTCAACTTTCCTTGAAAAAAACAACAACACTATCTGGACAGATGGAATAGAATCCATCACATTCAGAAGCCTTTCATCAATTGAATATAGAGAATCAAAAGAACCGGTGGTAGGATATGTTTTTGATGGCTTCTTGAAAAAGAGTACAGATAATATAAAATTATTTAATGACCCAGGTTATTTTATAATAATGGATAGTGTTGAAAATACAAAAAATATTTATACCATTAACACTGAAAGTGGGATAAATGTAAGAGATTATCCTGGTTCTTCGGGTAATATAGTTGGTAAACTGATGAACGGTATAGCTGTTAATATTTTAAGTGAAACAGAAAATATGTTAACAATAAATGATGTTGACAAAGAGACAGGAGAGTCAAGAAAAATATCTGGAAAATGGGTAGAAATAGAAACATATTCACCTTTATCTGGGCATAGACAAGAGGCCTTTAATGGTGGTTCATGGTTCTATACTGAGAAAGGAGAAGATTGGTCGCTTTTTGAATGTCACATGTGCGGTTATAAAGCTATAAAAGAAAACACTTTAAATAGGCTGTCATTTGTTAGTAATGTAAAAGGTGATTATGGACCTGATATATATTCAAAACACACCTTTTTAGTAGAAAATGATGAAATGGTTGAAATTAAAAATTACAATGATTACAATGATCAAGTTTCCTCTAAAAGAATATGGGTCTCAATAAATTCTAATTCTGTTGAAATTGATAGAATCAAAAATATAAATAAGCCAAAAGAATATTCAGAAAAGGAATTGGATAGTATCTCTTCAAGAAAGATGGAAGTCCGTGCATTAATGGATGAAGAAGTAGTGATAGAAGAAACTGCGTATTATTTTGGAAATGATGCTAAACTCATAGAAAAACCTCAAAGTGGGGGGGATTTTTACAATAATGGATTAGTACAATTAATTAGATTTCAAAATTATAAAGGTGCTATCGAAGATTTAAATACAGCAATAAAAATAAATGAAAATCAGGATGATGAGGGGAAACCTCTAAATTGGGATAAAAATTTAAAAGAGTGGACAAAATTCGCCTATTTCTTTAGGGGAATTGCTAAAGGCACAATATATTCTTTTGGAGTTCGAGATGATTGGGAAAAGGCAGCAAGTCTTGGTTTATATCTTGCAAAAAAAGCTATTAGAGATAATGGTTACAGAGATATAAAAATCTATCCCAAAGAAGTAAATAAATTTTCAGGAACAGACTTTCTAATTGACTTTTCAGAAAAGTGGAAAAAAGCATATCAAGGTATTAATTGGTCTTCGGATTGGTCTTGGGGTTTAGAATATGGTTTTAGATCAAAATACAAAATTGCAAACTCTATTCTAAATCAAGATACAAATATTATTAATGTTCTATCTGAAATTTTTAAAACACCTGTATTCATAAAAGGGCCACATCTTAATGGGATGAATTTTGATGATAATACTTCATTCGGTTACTATAATCCTGAGTTTATAGAAAAATTAATAGTCATTACAAATGAATTGTTGGATAATTCCATATATAGAGAGTTATTACGACCAATTTATAAAAACTATTTTAGTGAGATGGCATATGCTTATAAAGCAGCCTACGAATTATTCAAAAATTATAAAATGGATAATCCTAATAGTTTAGAAGACAAAACAAGGTTATATCTTGTCACATTATCTGAAATGAGCACTTTTGATGGAGGTATAAATTCTGGAGATGTTTTTGGAGTGCTATCTCAATTAGAGACTAATCACTATCCTAAAGAGTATGATTATTATAAACTCCGCAGAGAGTATTATAATTTTTATACAGCAATCAATTTTTGGGGAAGAAGAGATATTGACGGAACATTTGAGAAGATCGGTAAGTTACTTAATCTGTTAATGGATAAGTTAGAAACAGATTAGTGTACATTATCAAAAGAAGGAAAAAGTATAATATATGATTATTCTCAATGTAAATAAATATATAATTGTAAATATAATCTGATGAAGTCATGAAATATCTATTTATATTTTTATCTGCCCTTTTCTTATTTTCTTGTGAAGATGAGGAAGATTTTTCTGAACCTTTTTATCTAGCTGAAAATGGAGTAACCATTAAAGCTAAAGATTGGGTTAAAGCTGGAACTACTGGAGAAATCAATGGGGTAACTTACATTGCTGTTGACGATAGTTTGTTATGGGAATATGTTGGGAATTATTTAGAGGGATATAGAACTAAAGATTTTACATCGGAATATCCTGAAATAACGGAAGCAAGACAATTAGTAACAACCTTAGTTACTAATATGGAGAGTTTAACAGTTTCTCATTATAAATCCATTAATTGGGACGTTGATTTTAGTTCTATAGGTAGTTGGGACGTAAGTAATGTTACAGATATGAGTGTTATGTTTAATACTTGTAATTGCTTTAATCCTGAATATGCTTCTCCAAATCCCATACCAGATCTAACTCATTGGGATGTGAGTAGTGTAACTAATATGAGTGGGATGTTTACCCATATATATGGTGGTAATATGTTCGATCAAGATATTAGCAGTTGGGATGTGAGTAATGTTACAAATATGAGTAATATGTTTGCAGGTAACAATAAGTTTAATCAGGACCTTAGCGGTTGGGACGTTAGTAAAGTAACTAATTGTGATGGTTTTGGGCCTTATTGGGGGAATCACTGGACTCTTCCAAAACCTAATTTTTTAATTGATTGTAATTAAAGTTTGATAAATTAAACCCAAGATATAAGGTGGCTTATTGATTTACCATGAAAAAGATTTTCAATTATCTTCTGTTATTAATACTTCTGAGTTGTTCAAACAATAATGAAAAAGAAAGTCCTTATAAGCTAATTGCAAATTGGCCTAAAATTCCAGATAATTATGTACTAGGTAATCCAACTGGTTTAGCACTAAAATCAAATCAAAACTTAGTTGTATTTCATAGGGCATCTAGATCTTGGCAGACTCCCATGCCTAAGGATAAAATCAAAGAAAACACGATTATTGAAATTGATAATTCATCTGGTGAAATTATAAATGATTGGGGTGCAAACATGTTTATTATGCCACACGGATTAGAAATTGATAATCAAGATAATGTATGGATAACCGATGTTGGTTTGCATCAAGTTATCAAATATGATTCCACTGGAAAAGAGTTGATGGTTCTTGGTAAAAAGGGTGAGCCAGGAAGTGATTCATATCATTTTAACTTACCTACTGATATAGCAGTATCTGAGGATGGATCTTTTTATGTAAGCGACGGATATGGAAATAGTAGAATAATTAAATTTTCTAAAGATGGCACTTATCTCTTTGAGTGGGGAACATTTGGTAAAAATAAAAATGAATTTAATATACCTCATGGCCTAGACCTAGATAAAAAAGGGAATGTTTATGTTGCAGATAGAGAGAATAATAGAATACAAAAATTTGACTCATTAGGAAATTTTATTACCGAATGGAAAAGTAAATCTAATGGACAGCTTTATTCCGTAAATGTAAATAATCATGATAACTATATTCTAGGAATAGATTATATTGGTTTAGAAAATTTAATGCCTATAGGATCTGATATAATATACTTTGATCTAGACTTAAATGAAAAATCAAGATTTGGAAGGAGTGGATTATATGATGGTCAGAAAGCAAGATACCACGATATTCAAATAGATAAAAAAGGGAATATCTACGTAGGAGACATTTTAAATAATTCTATTCAAAAATTTAGATTAATTAATAAAAACTAAAAATTGATGAGACTTTTATTTTATACTTTAATCATATTATTTGTAAACTCTAATAATGCTAATTCACAAGATTCAACAAATTATTATGGTGAAGAATTTTCTACTTTGGATGTCAAAGATTACTCTACAAACAAACAAGGTTTTTTATATAACACTAAAGATCTAATTAAAATTGAGGCTGAAATATTATCGACTTGCCCCAAGAAGGGTTGCTGGATGAAAATTAAAGCAGAGGAAGATACGATTCTCGTGAGATTCAAAGATTATGGTTTTTTTGTACCTAAAGATGGAGTTGTTGGCAATAAGACAGTTATAAATGGGAAGCTATCAGTAGACACATTAAGTGTTGCACAACTTAGACATTATGCAGAGGATGCGGGTAAATCTAAAGAAGAAATAAATAAGATTATAAATCCTGAAATTTCAATGACATTTCTTGCAAATGGTGTTATGATAAGGGAAGATTAATACTTATAAACTTTAATATTTAATTATGAAAAAATCATTTTTACTTTTAATTTCAACCTTAATAATCTCTTGCTCAGTAACAAAAGAAAATTCTGTTAAGAAAAAAAATCTTGAAATGGCTCAATCATTTCTTGATAATATTATTGTTGACCCACAAAAAGCAAAAAGCTTACTTCACGAAGATTTTACATTTGCTTGGATGGGTATTATTGAACAAGGAGGTAAGATTTGGGATAGAGAAAATTTGTTTGATGTATATTTTAAAGATATAATCCCAGAAATTCTTCCTAATGGTATAATCTTAAAGACGGTTGATGCAATTTCAGATGAAAATGGTGTAGCAATAATCCAAGAAGGAGATGCGGTTGGTAAAAACGGAGAATACGACAATAAATATGTTTGGGTATTTAAAATGAAGAATGGGCTAATTCATTCTATAAGGGAATATAATAGTGATATTTTAGTTGCAACTCAATTATACGATTACAAATTAGTTACAAAAGAAAAAGAATAAATTATAATACAAACAGTACAGGTATTAGTTAATAAATCAATTTTAAAATTGAAAATAAGTGTATTTTTTAATTGTGGCTATCTAATTGAATAGGTTTCATTCTTTCTACAGGCCAATCATCTGTGTAACCACTTTTCCATTCTCTTGAAGCAATCTCTTCGTCTGTAGCTAAACAATAATCAAGTTCTTCTCTAATAGTTTTCTCATCCATTTCCTGTCCAATAAAAACTAATTCATTTTTTCTGTCGGCAAAATCTTTATCCCAATCTTTTTCAATTTGTTTCTGATTCTGTATATAAGATAGGTGTTGCATTCTGTCTTTAAATAACATACTACCCCACCAAACACCTGCACCGTCAGCTTTTAATGACCCTCCAGCCTGACTCCAAACCATTGCCTGATCTGGACGAGATGATATCCAAAAAAGACCCTTACTACGGATAACTGTGCTAGGAAATTTTTCTTGAACATACTGCCAAAATCTTTTAGGATCAAATGGTTTTTTACTTCTATAAACAAAGGAAGATATACCATACTCTTCAGTTTCCGGTGTATGCTCATCTTTATTAAGTTCTTCAATCCACCCAGCACTTTGTTCTGCCTCTTCAAAATTAAATAGGCCTGTATTTAAAATTTCTTTAGTTTCAACTTTACTGAAAGTTGATTCAATAATTTTAGCTGAATGATTTAGTTTTTGAATCGCTGCTTTTAATATTCCAAGATGCTCTTTAGTTACTAAATCAGTTTTGTTTAAAATAATAACATTAGCAAACTCAATTTGATCTGTTAATAAATTAACAATAGTTCTAAAATCATCTTCAATATTAGTTAAGTCTCTATCCATAAGAGTTTCTGGACTACCAAAATCCTTAAAAAAGTTAAAGGCGTCTACTACGGTAACCATGGTATCCACATAACTAAAACGAGACAAATCAATTCCGTTTTCCTCATCAATAAAAGAAAATGTTTGAGCAACAGGCACGGGCTCACTTATCCCTGAACTTTCGATAAGCAGGTAGTCAAATCTATTCTCTTTAGCCAGCCTCTCAACCTCTATCATTAAATCCTCTCTAAGAGTACAACATATACAGCCATTGCTCATCTCAACCAATTTCTCTTCAGTACGAGAAAGAGTTTTTTCATTTTTAATAAGTTCAGCATCTACATTTACTTCGCTCATATCATTTACAATAACAGCAACTTTTAAATCCTCTTTATTGTGTAAAATATTATTAAGTAGAGTAGTCTTTCCTGCTCCAAGAAATCCACTTAGTACAGTAACTGGTAGTTTTTTATTCATAAAAAAATTTTGACGAAGATAAAAAAGAAAAAATAAGTTTTATAATGCAATTAGAAAGTTTTATAATAAAAAAAGAGAAGATTATAACATAAAGAAAGCCCTTTAAAGGGCTTTCTTTTAAATAGAATAACTTTTATTAATACTCTATAACTTGACCTTTAACTCCCATAGACCAATGGATCTGAACAACTTTCCATCCCTCATCTGACTTCTTAATTACACCACTACATCTAACATTAGTTATCTCAAGAGTTTCCTCTCCTGATTTAAAAGTAAAGTCAATTAATTGAGTGTAAGATGCCATCTTACCATCATCACCCATAACAATATTTAAATTTCTTGATTTAAATACTGGTTCTTTAATTACTGCTATTTGCCCAACTATTGATGGTCCCACTTCAGACCAACCACTTAAGTATTCATCTTCATCAGTACCAATAAGTACTGCATCTAAATCAAATACTTTTTTTGCATCTTCAATATTTCCTGAACTGAAAAAATCAAATTGAGACTCAATAAAAGCCTCTGCTTCTGATTTTGCTTTATCTAAATCAACAGGACTTTCATTACAACTGCTGAAAACCAATAGAGTTATAAATACATAAATAAATCTTTTCATTTTTTTCATATTAAATTGTTTAGTATAAATGTAATATTTTTTATTATACATTTCATAAGGTGATAAATATAACTTATTTGAATACTATTGATTAATCAGTATTTTTTCAATTCTATTTCTTAATTCAATTAATTTTTCCTCATATCCATCCAAAAAATAATTTTTAATTCCCATTTTTCTGTATTTGCTATACATAAGTGCTTTAAGGATCTCATCATCATCGACTGCTTTACTTAAGAAATTATAGTAGGTTTTTTTTTCTGTATCATATGTTTCTAATAAAATAACTTTTGGGTAATTCTCAGCTAAATAAAAACTTAATTTTTGTTGGATTAATTTTTCATCATCCACAACAGACTTTAAATATGAATAAAATGTATTATGAAGCTCGCTTAACTGCTGTTTTACTGAATCTGATTTAATAAATTTTATTGTTCCTTCATTAATAATTGAATTGTATCGATTCATTGGAGGCTGAAATTCCCTATAGTCATTCAATGCAAATGCTATTCCGGGTGAAGACTGAACAAGATTGTCTATGCTGTCAAATGCATAGCTCGTATTATCTAATAAATATTTAAGTACATTTCTATCTTTAACATAATTATTTCTTCTTTCCTCACAATAAGTATTAATCTCATCTAATTCAATTTTAATATTACTTAGTGCTTTTATCCTTTCAGTTTCATTCTGTAAACCTTCCCTATATTCTTCCCCTAAAAACGAGGCAGACACTCCAGCAACTATAACAATAAACTCGATGGTGTATTTTATAAGAGTTTTATATTTTGACATCAATTAATTTAATTTTAAATATTCACTTAACTCCTTTTCCATTAACTCAAATCTTCTTTTGTCATACCTAACTCTTGATAATTCAATAAGAAAAGTTTCTGTTTTCAGAGTAAGTATATTCCAAAATTCTAAGTCATTAAATAACCCTTTAAAATTTGTTTTAATCCTTGGGTGGTTATCTACTTTATTTTCCTTCCACATTTGAGAATCCATAATTTCAAGATATTCGATATTCCTGTTTACAAAAGATTCAACCTTATCTAGGTACTGTTTTTGATTAAAATCTGCCATTCCCTCAGCATTTACTTTAATTCTATTATACCTTTTTAGAGCTTGTTTTAGTGAGTCGTCATTTAGGAAATTTAAATAATCCTTATCGATAAATTCTTCAAGAATGGGCAAGTTATAACTGACAGGCCAGGTTGTACCTATAGGCCATATTATATTTTTTAAATAGGGTATAGAATCTAAATCATTTCTTTCTATAATTTTCATTACTCTTATCAGACTACTAGACATAGACTCAAATCTATTTATATTTTGTTCTTGATATTTTATTCCCGATTGGATTTCAGAATGAATTTCTAATAGATAATCATCAATCTCAATTTGAATTAACCGACTAGAATTCCAATTATTAACTCCAATAGCTATCAATATACCGATAGTAACAAGTGTAATTTCTACAACTACATATTTAAGATCTATTGATCTATTTTTTTTCATATTTCAATCTAAAATTTTTATGTCATAACTCAAAATCATGTTATATAACCTACTCTATTATTATTTTATTAACTTGTTATAATTACAAGTAAATATAATTACCAAATTATGACAAACTCAGAAATAGTTAAATACTCAAAATCTACACTAAAAGGAAAATATTCAAAAGTAATATTACCCTATTTGATTGTTTCTATAATAGTTTCAATTCCTCAAAATCAAGAGTTTGTATCAATTATGATTTCTAAGCTTCGAATTCCAGGAATAGTACTATTTTTAATTTGGGGATTCTTAATTAATCCAGCTCTAAATGTAGGATTAGCTACTTTTTCATTAGCTATAGTAAGGGGAAAGGAAATTAATATTAAGCATTTGTTTAAGGGGTTCCAGTTTTTATCTAAATCAGTAGCTGTAGGACTATTATATTTATTAATTATAATAATTGGTATAGTTTTATTTATTATACCAGGAATTATTTGGGCACTTATGTTCTCACAAGTATTCTTTATTCTGTCAGAAAATCAAGATTTAGGAATTAAAGAAATCTTTAAGAAGAGTGCAAGAATTATGAAAGGGAATAAATTAAAATTATTAGGACTATTCCTTAGATTTTTTTTATTTATAATATTAAGCGTATTTACCTTATTTATTTGGTCACTCTGGTTAATTCCTCAACTATATGTCTCCTACGCTAAATTTTATGATCTTATAAAAGATTGATTTAATAAAATATAAATTATTAGAAAAGTGAGGTTATCAGATTTTTGTCTGGTATACTTAATATTTTTTCCACGTAGTCAAGGTAAAGCTGATGTCCCAGTGGCAAGTTATTTTCGATATCGGATGGTGTACCTAAAGTAAATTCTCCATTGCCAGAGATTCCGACTTCTTTCTTTCCGGCAGTAACATAATAATCCCATTCAGCAAGAATGAGCCAGTAGGCGTACTCTTGAGTTATAACCTTTCTATATGCCTCCTTATCTCCTTTCATCTCTTCGTATGAAGAGATGTCATATACACCTTTGTCAACTGCCTCCTGCATTGCTAGAGATAGTCTGGATGATGAATTCATGTATCCCCAGTCATTAGGATATGAAAGATTTAGAATAACAGTAGTAACAGTATGAAGAAGGTGCTCAATAACTTCTCCTATTTGATCCTTACCGCCACCATTCATCTCCCATATATAATCTGTAACGTTATGTCTGTAAGGTCTTGGAGGAAAACCATCAGTATATCTCTCATTTTTGTTATGTGATTCTTCTAGACCAACTCTCTGGTATACATTTTCATTTTTTGAGGTCATAAGATATTTAGAACGCATCGAAGCATCTATTTTTTGGTTATCTTGAAACATTGCACCGTACGACTGAGCAACTTTATTTAAAAATTCAAGGCTAACATCTTCCTTCCCAAATATTCTTAAATTATTAGAGTCTACATGCTGAGTAAAATCAATATTACCTAACTCAGAATTAGGTCCACAAGAAAAAAATAGTAAAAAGAAGAATAGTTTTTTCATAATTTAGATTTTGTTTTAATGTTTTCAATATTTTTTTCATTCAACTTCTGGATCATAATATCCCTCTCAAAGCCTCTCCTTTTAGATGCCATCTTAAATGGTACAGACGCACCGTACCCAATTGCTCCTACGCTTAGGAAAGCAGCTCCAACTAATGTTGCAATACCTGCACCTAACCCAGTGTCTTGGGAAGGAACTGTTGCTAGAAGAAGTACACCAAAACCACCTGCCACGTATGCACCAGTCCTAAAAATTGTACCAATAACATTATTCAATTTACTTCTCTTATGCACAGATAATATGTATCTCAGCTTGAGATTATCATATGTTTTATTTTCTATGTCTAAACCTAGACTATTGAGTTTATTAATATCTCTGTAAGAAAACTCATGTTTTTTAGAATAATCATAACTTTGACCACTCAATGTAAAAGAAGAGATAAAAAATATAATTATTAGTTTCAAACTTAGTCTCATCTGAATACTTGAATAAATAATTTACAATACACCCTGATTTTGAGCATCAATTGTAACATCCCCTGAATTTTGCTGTAACTGATTTAGCATTGACATCATATCAAAAAAGTCTTGTTCTCTTGCAATTTTTCCATCTTTTATACTTACCAGTGTTGTGCCAGACAAATCTAATTTATTTCCTGAAGCAGGTATCCCAAAAAAATCTCCAGTATGAGTACCTTTAAAGTTCCAATACTTAACAATTTTATCTCCTTGACCAAACGCATCAACAATAGTAAATTCAACATCAGAAAACCCTAAAAAATAATTTAAATAAAAGTTTTTAACTGCTTCGATACCAACAAGATTTCCTTCTGGTGTTACAATTACTACATCTTCAGTAAAATATTTTTCATTAACTATTGCAGTATCTCCTTTAAAAAATTCTCCCCAAACATATCTATACATTTCTAGATCTTTTTCTGTCTGAGCTTGTGCATCTATTACCGCCTTTTGTTCTGAACTAGGGCCTCCACAGCTATATAATCCAAATAGTAGGGTCACTGATAAAATTAATTTAAAAAGATTTTTCATGGTTATTTATTTATATGATTTCCAATAGATTTAATTTCTATTAATATGATAAAGTTATTATAAAAAAAACTAATTATTTAAATCTATAGATATGCCTTCTAAGAGTTTTACCAAATTAGGAAGAAGAAGTTCCTTCTGGTCATTCACCAAGACATAATCAGTTACCTTAATGGCCTGCTCTGAAGTTATCTGATTTTTAATAATTTTTTCAATTTCATTTTTGGTCCTATGAGGATCTCTTTTTATAACCCTTTCTACTCTAATTTTTTTATCACAATCAATATAAATGACCTTATCTAACTCTTTATAAGAACCTGACTCAAAAAGAAGAGCAGACTCTTTAAAAAGATTTTTTTCTTTGTTATTTCTCTTAACCCAATTTTTAAAATCTAATATAACTTCTGGGTGGACTAAGGAGTTAATTTTTATTTTAGCTGATTCATTATTAAAAATAAGCTTAGATACATATTCTTTATTTAAAGTAGAACCCTCATAAATATCCGGCCCAAAACTTTCTATTAATTTCTCTTTAACTGATATGTTATTATTGATGATTTCATTAGCCCTCATATCTGAATTATATACTTTATATCCAAGGTGAGATATGATTTGAGATACAGTAGACTTACCAGAACCAATACCTCCGGTAATACCTATTAAATAAGGTTTCATCTATCTAATTTAATTGAATTTGGTATAAGATCAATTACTTTAATTTTTGTAGTACCTAATACTTCAGGAATTATATTTCCATTAATTATGTTGTACGACAAGTAAATAGAATCCTCTGCATCTAGTTCTATACCCTTTTCTATCTCATAAGTTACTACTATAGTAGTGTCAATATTATACTCATCTTGATCATATTTCAGATCAAAAGAAATCTCATCATTTATAAATTCTGCTACTAGAAAATTCACATTCACACTCTTTGGGCTGACCTCAGAAAAATTACCAAATTGCTGAATTGAAATATCAGAATTAAAATTCCTGCTAACATTATTTTCATTAACGTTTAGAAGGTACTCATCTGGTAATGAATTAATTAAAGATTCCGGCCCAGTAACATTAATTATTTCATCTGAAATGTTGATCCCACTTACTACTTTAAAGTTATCTCTTAGATCAATACTCAAACTATCAAATTTTAATATTAAACTCTTCGTTTTTTTTAATTCAATATTGAAAAAAACAGAGTCTGTAACAACATAATTTAGACTAATATTTTCAAGTGATTCTGAAATATTAGGGATTAGTGAACTAGAGAGAATGTGTTTTACCTGAGAGGGATTATTTAATTTATATTCTGCCTTTTTTATATTTAATTTAAGAAGATTTCTCAATAGGTTCCAGCCAGTACCATTAATTGAAATCTCAACTAAATTCGGATTAGGTAAAATTTCTATAAAATTTTCAGGCTCATCGTACTCAAAGTTTATAGGATAAAAGATAGTAGCATTAGACCTATTATTTAATTCATTAAATAACCATATTAATGAGCCCGCTAAAAAGCAGTAGAAAAAAATTTTAGGTTGAGAAATAACAGATAAAGGATTTTTAATCCTCATATTTTAATTATTAACTGAAGACATTTCAAAAGAGATAGAGTTTTTATCAAACTTTACCTTGGTTCCTCTATCCACATCCAGTGTAACGGTTTCCTTTTCTATTAAAATAATTTTACCGTGCATTCCTCCTGCAGTAACTAC
>CERV01051305.1_pt1 | contig 12768 bp, 10 predicted proteins | sample 530871 | NCBI WGS metagenome assembly CERV01 (sample SAMEA2621045, study PRJEB7988) | marine metagenome | biome: marine biome (ENVO:00000447); feature: deep chlorophyll maximum layer (ENVO:xxxxxxxx); material: "saline water (ENVO:00002010), including plankton (ENVO:xxxxxxxx)" | depth 50 m
TGATCTAAGTTCTTTTATAGGTTGCATATCAACCTCATTAAAAGTGGTTAGCATTGCTGTTTCTTGTTTAACTGAAACTAATCTCTTAGCAATAGTTGATCTTAACCTAGACATAGGGACTCTTTTTTCAGGTCTATCGCTTCCTGATTCAGATACAATAGTCGAGCTTTCTTCTGAAGTATCCTTTTGTGAAATATGATTAATTACATCTGCCTTAGTAATGCGATTATCTTTTCCTGTAGGCTTAATTGGTGCTGGATCAATATTTTTCTCTGATAGTATTTTTTTAACAGCTGGTCCGTTCTTTTTATTTTTTGTATTTGTATCTTTTGTTGATTCAATCTCTTTTGTTAGCTCAACTTCATGAGTTGAATCTTCTTTTTTTGATGTATCTATAGAACCTTCTTCAAACTCGCCTATTACTTCTGAACTTATTACAGTTTCTCCCTCAGATTTTATTATTTTTGAAATAATTCCGTCTGACTGAGCTAATACCTCTAAAACAACCTTGTCTGTTTCAATTTCTGCTATTACTTCATCTTGAGCAACTGCATCACCTTCTTTTTTTAACCAGTTAGCAATTGTCCCATCTGCTACAGATTCTGGAAAAGTTGGAGATTTAATTTCAACACTCATCTTTTTAAAGCCTCTTTAACAAGATCCTCTTGCTGTTGAAGGTGAAGTTTCATAAGCCCTACTGCCGGTGCTGCAGCTGCAGGTCTGCTTACTAAACTGACCTCTTTTTTAGGATCCATTCTATCTATAACTCTTTGAATTCTATGTCTATGGCTAAACCAAGCTCCTTGATTCAAAGGTTCTTCTTGACACCATACAAATTCATTAACATTTTCGTACTTTATAAGGATTTCTTCAAGGTCATCGTATGGAAAAGGATACAATTGTTCTATTCTAATCAATGCAATATCATCAATTTTATTTTCTTCTCTTTTTTTATCAAGGTCATAAAAAACTTTTCCTGAGCACATGATAACTTTTTTAATTTTTTCTTTCTTTATGTTGTCATCGATTACACATGAAAAACTACCATCATATAGATCTTTGGTGGATGAGACTGCATTAGGATTTCTTAAAAGACTCTTTGGAGATATTACCACTAAAGGAGTTCTCATTTTTCTTATTGCTTGTCTCCTTAATAAATGAAATATTTGAGATGGTGTGCTTGGGACGCAAACCTGTATATTCTCAGATGCGCACAATTGAAGGAATCTCTCTATTCTTGCGCTACTATGCTCAGGACCTTGACCTTCGTAACCATGAGGCAATAACATTACTAATCCTGATAATCTTTCCCATTTATGTTGAGCAGAAACAATGAACTGATCTATTACTACTTGAGCACCATTTGCAAAATCACCAAATTGTGCCTCCCATATGGTAAGTCCTGATGGCCAAGTTGCCGAATAACCATATTCAAAAGCCAATACTGCCTCTTCAGATAATAAAGAATCATAGATATCAAACTTTGTATTATTTTTTTCAGCTATTGCAGCTAAGGGTATATACCCATTACCAGTCTCTGCATCAAAAACACAAGCATGTCTGTGAGAAAAGGTACCTCTTCTGACATCCTGGCCAGTTATCCTTATAGGATATCCTTCACTAAGCAATGTTGCGTATGCCATTACCTCAGCATATCCCCAGTTGGCCATTGTCTTTGTTTTTGTAATATCAATTCGATCTTTAAAAATTTTAGATGCTTGTTTACCTAGATTAAAAGTATCGGGAACTTTGCAAATATCAGTGCCGAGACTTGCAAAGCCTTTTTTATCAAAAGATGTATCTACTTTAGGCCACCACTTGATATCTATATGAGGCTGCCAATCAAACCATAATTTGTCATTAGGCTTTACCGCTAGATTTTTTGCAACTGTTTTTCCACCTTCTAAAGACTTTCTGTATTCTTTTTTTATTTTATTTGCTTTATCCTTAGTTAATACTCCATTGCTTAAAAGATCTTCTTCGTATTGAGATAGAACCGATGGATGTTTTGAAATCTTGTTATACATCTTAGGCTGGGTAGCAGATGGATCATCAGCCTCGTTGTGCCCTCTTCTTCTATAACAAAATAGGTCTATAACAACATCTTTTTTAAATTTATTTCTATACTTACATGCTATTTTTGCAGCATTTATTACCATTTCTGGATCGTCTCCATTTACATGGATTACAGGTGCCTGAATAATTTTTGCTACATCGGAAGAGTAATCAGTTGATCTTGAGTCAAGCTTATTGCTGGTAGTAAATCCAATTTGGTTATTAACAATAATGTGCACAGTGCCGCCAACGTTGAAACCTCTTGTTTGTGACATTTGAAGGGATTCCATGACCACGCCTTGACCAGAAAAAGAAGCATCCCCATGCAACAGCACAGGCACAACTTTTGACCTATCAGAATCACCTATTCTATCTTGGCGTGCTCTAACTGAGCCAATAACAACTGGATCTACTATTTCAAGATGTGATGGATTATTGAACAGTGATACATGAACTTCTCCACCAGAAGTTACGAAATTTGAAGAAAAGCCTAAATGATATTTTACGTCACCTGTACTAGCACCATCTAATTCAAAGTCTTCATCAAAAGCAGAAAATAATTCTGAAGGAAGTTTTCCTAAGACGTTTACAAGAAGATTTAATCTACCCCTATGCGCCATACCAAAACATATTTGATTAGCTCCCATTGATCCAAAATTTTGAATAACGTTCTCAACTAAAGGCACTAAAGACTCTGCCCCATCTATACCAAAACGTTTCATACCAGGATATTTGGCTGATAAATACTTAGCCAAGCCTTCAGCAGAATTTAGTCTTTCGTATATATTTAATCTATCTTTTTTATTAAAAGAATAATCTTGAAGCTTGTTTTCAAACTTTCTTTGAAACCATCTTCTTTCTTCAGATTCCATTATGTGATTGCATTCCAATCCAATATTTCCACAATAAATTTCTTTTAAACTTTGCAGAATATCTTTAAGCTTCATTTTTTCATTGTTTGGAATAAACGTATCGGTATAAAACTCCTCATCAAGATCGCTATCAGTTAATCCATGAAATTCTATAGTTAGGTCATGTATCTTATCTCTTTCCATTAGCCCAAGAGGGTCTAAACTTGCAAGTAAATGACCTCTATTTCGATAGGATTGAATCAACCTGATTACCTTTCCCTGTCTTGCATCTACAGAAGTTTTTGAAACAGTATTTTTGCGAGAAATATTTTTAAATTCTTTAACTATATTTTGATGAGATATCTCACCATTTGAAGTCGAGTGATGAGGTAAATTATTAAAAAACTCTATCCATTCATTTGATAGCGAGCTAGAGTCAGTGATGTAAGTTTCGTATAGTGACTCAAGATAGGCGGAATGTCCTGCTGAAGTATGTGAGCTCTCCCAAAGCTCTTTCATAGATATGGTCATTTTTTGTCTTGATTTTATATTCTGTCAGATGCAATTATATCCTTTTTATTTTTATGTAACATAGATTTTATTTCACCAATTGCCTTATTTGGATTTAAGCCTTTTGGGCAAACACTAACGCAATTCATAATGCCATGACATCTGTAGACACTAAATGGGTCTGATAATGCTTCAAGTCTTTCTTCAGTTTTTAGATCCCTTGAATCTGCAAGAAACCTATATGCTTGAAGTAATGCAGCAGGTCCAACAAATTTATCTGGATTCCACCAAAATGAAGGGCAGCTTGTTGAACAACAAGCACACAAAATACATTCATATAATCCATCAAGTTTATCTCTTTCTTCAGGTGACTGAAGTCTTTCTTGTTCAGGAGCAGTTGTTTCATTTTGAAGAAAAGGTTTGATCTTTTCATACTGTGCATAAAATTCTGTCATATCTACTACCAAATCTCTTATGACCGGCAAACCTGGTAAAGGTCTTAATTCAATACTATTTTTTTTTATTACTGATGAAATTGGAGTGATGCACGCAAGTCCATTTTTTCCATTAATATTCATTCCGTCTGATCCACATACTCCCTCTCTGCATGATCTTCTATAAGACACAGACTGATCTTCTTCTTTCAACAAATGAAGTAAGTCTAGAACCATAATATCCTTTTCAGGTTTTTCTATGGTGTACTTTTTCATATACGGGAATTTATCCTCTTCGGGGTTATATCTATAAAGACTTACATGTAATTTTTTACCAAACATTAATACGTCCTCACTTTTGGTGGGAATGCTTCAACTTTTGAAGGCTGAAAATTAACACCACGTTTTGAAACTTCTTTTGTTAATGGGTCAAATATAGTATGACATAACCAGTTTTCGTCATCTCTGTCAGGATAATCGTCACGAGCATGGGCACCTCTGCTTTCATTTCTTATGTAGGCTGAAACAGCTGTCGACTCAGCAACCTCAAATAAATTTTGTAGCTCAATAGCCTCAACACGACTTGTATTAAAGGCATTACTTTTGTCTTTGAGATGCAAATTATCAACTTTTTCTTTTATCTCACTTAATTGATCAAGGCCTTTTTTCATGAATTCGCCTCTTCTGAAAACTCCAAAATAATTTTGCATACATTCCTGTAACTCTCTTTTAACTTCGGCTGGATCGTTTCCAGAAGTAGAATCATTTAAAGCATTAAGTCTTTCAAGAGATTTATTTATGTCACTCTTAGTGGAAGAATCTACTCCTCCTCCTGATTTTAACTCTTGTTGAATGTGCATTCCGGTGGCCCTTCCAAATACAACTAAATCTAAAAGAGAATTTCCACCTAATCTATTTGCACCATGAACAGAAACACACGCAGCTTCGCCAGCAGAAAATAGGCCTGGAATCAATTCATCTTGACCATTATTTCTGGTATATGCCTGACCATTAATATTTGTTGGTGTTCCACCCATCATATAGTGACATGTGGGTACAACAGGTATTGGTTCATATATTGGATCAACATGAGCAAAGGTTCTAGAAAGCTCGCAGATACCAGGCAGCTTCGAATTCAGAACATCAGCGCCCAAATGATCTAATTTTAGAAAGATATGATCATTCTTCTCACCGCATCCTCGACCTTCAAGAATTTCAAGAACCATTGATCTAGCAACAACATCTCTTCCTGCAAGATCTTTAACATTTGGTGCATATCTTTCCATAAATCTTTCGCCGTCTTTATTAATAAGATATCCTCCTTCCCCTCTGCAACCCTCGGTAACAAGTGATCCAGCTCCATAAATACCAGTTGGATGAAATTGCCACATCTCCATATCTTGTGCTGGAAATCCTGCCCTTAAGGCCATCGCTAAACCGTCTCCAGTGTTAATCAAGGCATTTGTAGTTGATGCATATATTCTTCCAGCACCTCCAGTGGCTAAAACTGTTGCTTGTGCTTTTAAGTATGCAACTTCACCATTTTCAATAGAAAAAGCAATTACTCCAGTTACCTCATCTTTTGAGTTTTTAACTAAATCTACCGCAAACCATTCATTAAAGAAGTTTGTTCCTTCTTTAACATTGTTTTGATAGAGTGTGTGCAATAAAGCATGGCCAGTTCTGTCAGCGGCAGCACATGTTCTTGATGCTTGACCACCCTTTCCAAAATCTTTTGATTGTCCACCAAACGGTCTTTGATATATGCGTCCATTCTCAAATCTTGAAAATGGTAATCCCATATGCTCAAGCTCAAAAACGGCTTTGGGTCCTTCAGAACACAGATATTCAATAGCGTCTTGATCACCTATAAAATCTGCACCTTTAACTGTATCGTACATATGCCATCTCCAATCATCATTTGGATCAGCACTAGCAATAGCGCATGTTATTCCACCCTGTGCAGATACAGTATGTGATCTTGTTGGAAATACCTTTGATACCACAGCAGTTTTTAAACCTGATTTTGCCAATTCAAGGGATGCTCTCATGCCTGAGCCACCACCACCAATAATAAGTGCGTCGAATTCGATAGTTTTGATATTGTCTGTAAAGATATTATTCATATTATTTATAATAACTTATAATTAATGTTTATATCCATATTATATATAAAATTACAATTAAATAAACAATACCAAGCACTATAAAAGTAAAAAGATATGTTCGTTGAATTAATACTGCTATTTTTGACAATGATTTACTAAGAAAACCAAGGGTTCTCTCAGTTAGATAGTCGGTCCCTACTGTCCAAAGTCCTATAAATGAATGAAGAACAATCAGAAAACACACCAATGATGTAAAAATTCTTGATTGAAAAGATAAAAAGAAATCAGACCATGTAAAAAAATTTATTTGGTCTTCTGAATTTACAATAAAGCCAATCACATATAAGAGATATAGTAATATAAGCAGCGAGCTATATCGTTGCAGATTCCATATCAATGAGCCTTTCATATAAATATATATACCATGAATGAAACTGAACTAATTAACCAAAATACTAAAACAAAAATAGCTGAATAATTGGAGCCATTAAGAGATTCACCAATGTGAAGAAAATCCATTATTAAATGCCTAATACCTGTGAGAATGTGATACCAAAATATTAAAAAGCTTAGATATATAAAAATAGACTTAAAAGATATGGCATCTAATGTAATTAATAAATTTTCAAAATTAGACTTCGATGAAGTTGAATGATAAATCATATAAAGCATAACTGGTAAAGTTATAAAAAAAACATACATACCAGAGAGCCTGTGCGTAATAGATGAGAAAGCAGACATAGGAAGTCTTATTTTTGTTAAATCTAGATATACTGGTCTTTGATCCATTGTGTGCTTTGGTAATAAATATCAGTAATTTACGTTTACAGCCTTTGATTATACAGCAGAATATCAGTATAAATCTTATATTAAAAGTTAATAAATATTACTTCTTAGATTTATTTTTGTGCTTGATAAGCCTTTGTCTTTTTTTAGTTTGCCGATCAGTCAATTTATTCTTTTTTCCTTCATATGGATTAGATGATTTTCTAAAAATTAGTTTTAATTGAATGCTTTTTAAATTTAATTCTTTTCTAAATGAGTTTTCTAAATATTTTTTATAATTACTTGGAATTTTTTTATCTTGATTGGAGTGTATGATGAGTGTTGTTGGATAAGTCCCTCCAAAATGAATATGTTTGAACTTTAACTGCCGTCCATTAAAAGATGGTGGAGAGCTGTTTTTAACAAATTTATCTAAAAGTTTATTTAACTTTGATGTTGCAAAACTTTCTTTTGATTTTTTAATAACCCGATCAGTTAATGTGAAAACTTTTTTAAACCCTTTTTTGTTTACTGCAGAAATCTCAGCTTTATATATATTTTCCATAAACTCAGATTGCATCCTTTTACCTTGATAAAGATTTGATAATTCTTTTTTTGATAAAAGATCAATTTTATTAAAAACAAAGAGCACGGGTTTTCCTGCTGTAATTATCATATTTATAATTTTTAGATCTTGATCAACAATATTTTGACTAGCATCACAAAGAAACACGACAACATCTGCTTGTTCAATTGCATGAATTGCCCTTACATACGAAAAATACTCTACTTTATGATTATATTTGTATCCTTTTCTTATTCCAGCTGTGTCTATAAAAGTAAATTTTTCATTATTAATCTCAAATGGAATACTAATGGCATCAATTGTTGTCCCAGCAATTTCACTAACTATTAATCTATCTTCATTCACTAATTTATTTATAAATGTTGATTTACCTGCATTAGGTCTTCCTAGTATTGCAATTTTTTTATCATCAGATGATTCAATACTGATATCAGGAATTCTAGATGCAAGTTCAGATTTTAGTTCTGATATATTAATTGAGTGTTCTGCGCTAATTTCATAAAAAATTTTTATCCCAAGTTTTGCAAGATCATCTTTAATGGTTGAATCTGATTTCTTATCAGCTTTATTTAAAACTGTTAAAAACTCTTTATTAAGCTTCCTTAAATTTTGCACGATATCTAGATCTTCTTTTACAAGATCTTCAGAGCCATCCAAAAGAAGAATAATAAGCGAAGACTCTTCAACTGCTGTCCATGCTTGTTGCGAGATTGCATCCTGCATAGTCTCCTTTGAATCAACAATCCCACCAGTATCGATTAAAAGGGTTCTTTTGTCTTTTACTTCAAAATAACTATAGTTTCTATCTTTTGTTAGACCAGAAAAGTCTGAAACAATTGCATTTCTTGATTTTGTTAACTTGTTAAATAGTGACGATTTCCCTACATTGGGGCGCCCTATTATTGCAATTGAAGTAAACATCTTTTATCTGCATTTTATATTTTTATTGAAAATAAATTAAATGCTTCGTCGATTGCATATAAAGAATTACTTCTGCTAAAAATAGTTTTAATAGGTTTTTTTGAGATTTTTTTACGGCCAATTGTTATACCGTTAAGAGGATCAAGTACATGTAGGTAACCTTCTAGATCACCAAATATTAGGTTACCCTTAAAGCTAACAGGATTTGAAATATCTCTATTGATATAATCTTCACTTGACCAAGATTCCTCCAAATTTTTAGAGGAAAATGATTGTAAATTTGAATTTGATTCAGCAACAATAATCATCCCGCGAGTAATTACTGGTGAAAAAAATGAAGAAGCATCATATGACCAAACAGATCTCTTTTGAGCAATATCAAAGATATTTAACTTACCTTGATAATTTGTTGTATAAACTAATCCACCATCAACAATCGGACTTGAATCTGAATCCACCAGATTTTCTAATTCTGAATTACCACTAACATAAGAGATAGCTCCATCCCAAGCCAAAAGACCTGAATCAATATTAAATACGCCAAGTCTTCCATTATCAAAGGTTACATAAACTTGATTATCAGAAATTACTGGGCTACTACTTCCTCGTATTGTAAGTGTTGGTAATTTTGATCTATATGACCAAGTAATATCTCCAGTGGATTTATCTAAACCAATTAATTCTCCTGAACCTGTCTTAACAACTATTGTTTTTGGGTCTATTGCTACCTTACTTAAAACCTCACCTTTTACATTTGTTGTCCAAATCATAGAGCCATCATCTTGATTTAATGCGATAACATTACCATTAATATCTGCAACTATTGCAACACCAAAACCAGCTGCTACTCCAGATGATAAAAAGTCTAATTCTTTTTTCCAGTTCTCCTCCCCTGAGGAAGTTTTAACTGAGACTACGTTACCTTCAGCATCTGCAAAAAAAAGATCTTCTGAGCTGAATCCTGGTTCAAAGCTTCCAATTTCATTCAAACCATCAAAAGATAGATTCCATTGAACTTGCAAGTATTTTTGTTCGTTAAATGACGATAACTCTCTTGGTTCTTCAGGATCTATATCATCTTTTTGCCAAAACCTCATTCCATCAAAAGTTGAACAAGATGCTAAAAATATCGATAGATACGAAGCAATAAAAATATTTTTGTAATTTATATCCAATTTATGTCCCTAGATTTGCAATTTTCATAGATACAATTGATATAGATGGTTGATCGGAATATTTTCCAGATGCGGTGCTATATTGATTCCTTGCTAAATCAAACTTTCCTTGTTTGGCTAATATATCTCCGGTAAGTTCATGTATATAAGCATTTGTTTCAGACGAGGAATACCGCTCTATCATAGTGAGAGCATCTTCAAAGTTCCCCATGGCCAATTCTATTCTTGCAGCGCTTACTCTGGCCATTTTATTGAAAACATCGTTACCTCTAAATCCATCAGTAAGATGGATCAATTTATCAAAATTTACTAGCGCCTCATTAAGCCTATTTTCTTTGGCATCAAGATTAGCTTTTGTTAAAAGTGCAACTTGTGCATATCCAGTTTTACTGAAGTCTTTAGTTAAATTTTCAAGCATCGTTTCTAGTTTGTTTAGATCGGGTTCTTCGTTTGAAATTTCAATTAGCCATTCGCTATATATTTCTGCTGCGTTTTCATGATTTTGTTTACTAATTTGAGCTGAAATTAAGAAATAGGCAGTAACTGCAATTGCTATAACCAATAGTGAAATAAGTCTTGATTTGTGTTTATCAAGAAACTTCAAAAAAGGTATAAACCTCATATCGTTATCATAAACCTCATTCATTGTATTGCCCCTTAATCTATTGATTTTAAAAAATCTTCTAATTCATCAATAGTTAGTTGTTTCTGATTCGAATTTTCTTCTTTTAAAGATTTTAATATTACTGTATCAGAATCAAGTTCATCTTTTCCTATAATTATTGCAAAAGTAGCATTATCCTTATTTGCTCTTCGAAGCCTAGATTTTAAACTACCTCCTGATAATTGAACTTCAATAATTAGTTTTTTATTACAAGATCTTAAATTGTGGGCTATTTTATATGCTTTTTCTTCAATTTTGTCAGATAAAATGATGAAAGATACCAACGTAGATTCAAGATGCTCATTGTTTGCTATATAAGAGAGCCTCTCAATACCTATTGCCATTCCAATTGCCGGTAGGCTTTTTCCTCCAAGATCCTCAAAAAGCTGATCATATCTTCCACCACCAAGATAAGAATCTTGCGCTCCAAGATTTTCTGAAATGGCTTCGAAAACAAAACCAGTATAATAATCAAGACCTCTTACTAAGCTATGGTCAATTTCTATTTTATTGTCAGGATATGTATTTTGTATAGTATTCAATAAATTTGATGCTTCGTCTGAAATGAAATCACTTATCTTTGGTGCTTTTTTAAGAATATTTTGTGTATTTGTATTTTTTGAATCTAGTATCCTGAGTGGATTTTTATTAAGCCTATCAATATCTTTTTTATCGAGGTTTGATATATGAGGCTCTAAATATTTTTTTAATGATTTACAAAATTTTTCTTTAGTCTCTTTGTCGCCTAAGTGATTAATTTTAATTATCGAATTATTTATATTCAATTCTAAATTAATGGAAATAACCATCGAAATCATTTCAAGTTCTGAAAGACCTTCCTCATATCCTAATAACTCCACTCCTGCTTGATAAAACTGTCTATATCTTCCTTTTTGAGGTCTTTCATAGCGCCACATTGGACCAAGATACCAAAATCTATGATTCTCATTATCAAGTTTCTTTTCAATGATTGATCTTACAACTCCTGCTGTTCCTTCTGGCCTTAGTGAAATACTTTTTTCATTTTTATCTTTAAACGTATATAGCTCTTTATTAACAATATCGGAAGAATCACCTACGGATCTATTAAAAAGTTTTTCACTTTCCAAAGCTGGAGTTCTAATTTCCTGAAGTGAATAATTTTCAAAAATTTCAACTAATTTCTTTTCAACTTGAAATATTTTGTCTGATTGGTTTGAATCTTTATTCTTTTCGCCTATTAAATCTGACATGCCAGTGAGTGAATTAATCTTTTCCAATTTAACCTCTCAATATAATCTTTTCAGATTCTGTTTTTGATTTAGCAACTTTTCTTCTAACCTGGTCTTCAAGCTCATCAACAAGGTTATTGTTAGCAATTTTTTTATTTGGGGTTCCATCTACATAGAGTAAATTATTTGGGCTTGCGCCTGTTAAGCCTATATTTGCTGCTTTACTTTCACCAGGCCCATTGACGTAACAACCAATTATTGCAACTTCAATATTTTCTGATATGTCCTCCAACCTTTGTTCTAATTCATTAACAACTTTAATGACATTAAAATTTTGCCTAGAACAACTCGGGCAAGCAATAATTTTTACACCCCTACTTCTTATATTAAGGCTTTTAAGAATATCCCATCCAACTTTTATTTCATCAACTGGGTCCGAAGCTAATGATATTCTAATCGTATCTCCTATACCCTCAGAAAGAAGCATTCCTACGCCAATAGAAGATTTGACAGTTCCTGCTCTATAACTACCTGCTTCTGTTATACCCAAATGCAACGGCTGATCAATCAATTTTGATATTTTTCTATATGCATCTACGGTCATCTCAATGTTTGAAGCTTTTAAGCTCATTTTATAATTATCAAAATCGAATCTATCTAAAATCTCAACATGTCTTAATGCTGATTCAACAAGTGAATCTGCATTTGGTTCTCCATATTTTTTTTGAAGATCTTTTTCCAAAGATCCAGCATTTACGCCAACCCTTATAGGTACATTATTATCACGAGCTGCGCTGATAACTTCACGAACTCTATCTTCTTTCCCAATATTTCCTGGATTTATTCTTAAACAATCTGCACTATCGGCAACCTCTAACGCGATTTTGTAATCAAAGTGTATATCTGCAACCAATGGAACAGAGACAGCTTTCTTAATTTCTTTAAATGCTTTTGCTTCATCAAAGCCTGGAACTGAAACTCTAACTATATCAGCCCCAGCGTTTTCTAGATCTTTGATTTGATTTACTGTTGAAACAACATCAGACGTATCAGTGTTGGTCATCGATTGGATACTAATAGGATTACCTCCTCCTACGAGAACATCTCCAACTTTGATAACCTTAGTATCTTTTCTTTTAATCCAATCAGTCATTATTAAAATTTACAGTACTAACTCCATTTAACAAATTGATATTATTTTTAAAATCAATTGTTTGACCATTATATGTTCCTTTTACCAAATCAGCATTACCTACCACTACTTTAAAGGGTGCAAAAGCCTGTTTAATATATATATCACCATCACTAAACTGCTGTGCTTCAACAAGCTCGTTGTTTACATATATTTCGATCCAACACTCTCCAATAAATTTTAGTTCAAGCAATTGTTCATTTATCTGCTTATTTTCAACTAAAGGTGGATTTACAATTTCATTTCTATTGAGTGCAGCTTCCATAAGCTCTAAGCTCTCAAAGTCTAATTCATAT
>CERV01015341.1_pt1 | contig 12749 bp, 11 predicted proteins | sample 530871 | NCBI WGS metagenome assembly CERV01 (sample SAMEA2621045, study PRJEB7988) | marine metagenome | biome: marine biome (ENVO:00000447); feature: deep chlorophyll maximum layer (ENVO:xxxxxxxx); material: "saline water (ENVO:00002010), including plankton (ENVO:xxxxxxxx)" | depth 50 m
TCCATTTTGACGAAGGCACTCGGCCCCAGCTTGTGCCAATGCAGTATCTCGATCGCCAGACAAACCATTCTGTGGAACATAATCAGCTGCACAACCAATCTCATCAGCATTCGCTAACTTCTTGGCACGCCCCATCTCAATATCTCGAACTAATAAAACCGATCGACTCCCACCACCTGACTGCGGAAGGCTGATATAAAACACAGCATCACCAACCGAAAAATTAATTCTATGCCGTACGTTCATGTTGACGGCGGGGATACCGCCAAGAACAAATGCTGGAATATCATTCATTCTCCAGACTTGGTTCCGGCATCTTTATCCAAATTTTTTTGGATCCAATTAGCCAAGGTACTGCTCCCAAAACCGTAGCCTCTTGGAAGCTTACGATAATCACGTGTCTGAAGTTTTGGCGGCGAACCCCAATGAGCGGGAAATTCTTTGAGCTTTTGCTTAACCGATGGTTTCGAATACTTACTTCCCTTTAATTTAGTAAGCATGAACTTGGTCAGTTGCTCCCGATCGTTGCTGATTGTCACATCTGCCTTAACCTCCTTGGCTCTGTTAACTAAAACATCAACAAATCTCTGGCTATGGACTCCTTTGTCTGGAGTGCCATTGGTGAACATCATTGGAGGGTCGTTCTTGTCCATGTTGGCAAGCATATCCAAGTCTTTTCTAAGTTCATTAAAACGCTTTTCTGGAAGCATTGCTTTCCAAAATTTCACAAATTTCCAATAAGGTGTTTTCTCCTCAGGTAAATCAAGAATTACAGGCCACTGAATCACGTCATATGTTGCCTGCACCCAGAATCCAGCAGCCGCAGTCAGTCGACTTGACTCACGCAATACTGGATCTTCAGCTTCCGGATCAGCCAAGTCATCATGCGTGGCCAGCCAAAGGCTCGCTCCAGCACCAGCTGACTCCCCATAAGAACCCACTCTTTTTTTGTCCAAATTATATTTCTTCGAATTATAACGCAGGAACTGTAACGCTCGAGCACAATCGCGCATGATATCATGCAACATAGCAGTATCAAGCAACCTATATTCAACGTCGGCATAAGCTACTCCTTCTGCATTGAGCAGTTCAGCAGTTCGATTGCGAGTCTTTTCACGAATATCACCAGCTAAAAACCCACCACCGTGAAAGTGTAACACTAAAGGTGCAGGGGATTTAGTTTTTGGCAACCAAAGATGTAACACCTGTCTTGGTTCCTTTCCATATGGAACAAGAATGTGATCCGCTTTTTTAAACTCCTTATTTTGGGCCAAGCCATAGGCAACGAAAGCCACTAGACATATATTAATAATTATAAACCTCATCACTCACCAAAAATAGATTTATGAAAAAATAGTAGAAAAATCCAAATACCCCAAGCTGCTATACAAAACATAGAATATAGAGCACAACGAAACCCAAGGTCACGCCGAATGGCAAACCCATAAATTGCCGGAGCCCATGGAGAAAAGAAAATATTCAAACATCCCCAAAGAGTACTCCCACGAAAACCGGCCACAATTCCCCATATCCAGCCTATCGACTGAAGAAACATCAAAACTAACGCACTAATAATCCACTGATAGTAAGGACCTAAATCAGGTAAAACACCAAATCCCACAGATTGGCCAAGGGATGAGCCATCCAACTGTGCACGGATCGATTCATGTCGAACCTTTACGAAATACTTTAGAGGATGCTGTTCAAACATAGATGGATTATCTGCCAAAACCTGATCAAATTTTGACTCAGCATCACTACCATTGAGATTAACCATGGGCCGGACAAATGCCCCAACCAATTCAATCTTCTTTAACATCACTGACTCATCAAAAATCGTGTTCGTATATTCTTTAATATAAGCGTGATACTTTTCCTTATTTCCTGACACTTGAAGCACTCGATCTATGATGGGCCGTTTATCTTGAACAGGGCGATCAATACTAAGCCTACGACGAGCATTTGGATCTCCCATCATGGTGAAAGCTCCAAATGAAATATCCATATCCCATGGCAAAAACTGAAACTTTCTAGATTCCGGTTCAAGATATATGTAATGGTTTTGGGAGCCACTAAGAAAGCTATCCAAGTTGGATAATATTACATTACAGGCCAAAAACCTTAAATACTGATCAACATCAAGATATTCTTCATATCGTTTTTTGAACTCGTCAAAATCGGCTTCATGAATAAGCCAAGCGAACTCCATCACACGTTTTTTTTGTTCTTCAGTTGGATCTGTTTTGGGGACAAATCCAATTTGATACTCGGCCCATTCCTCACCTAAATAACGAAACAACCCAAAAGTGCTCGGCTTCATTAGAAGGCCCTTAGACGAACCGTAGTTACGCCTCAAAAATCGTTTGTCTTTTTGCTCAACCAAAGTGAAAAGGCCAATGGGTTCTCGTTTAATCTCGCGCTTGGTCTCATCGGATATCGTTAAATACACCCTTGCATAACCAATACGCGATGCAGGTATTTTCGCATCACGAAATAAATCATAAGACAACGCCTCGCGCATGAGCGACGGATCAAATAGATTGCTATTTAAATTAATCTTTGTCATGCCGCGAAACTCCTGCCCTTCTACATACTCATTAAAATCAATCTTAAACGAATATCGATCAGACATAAGACCTCCAATGTATGTCCCGTTACCTTTATGCCTAATACCCACATTCTGGACTGTCTCGCCATCAATCTCAATATCGGCCTTAACATACTTATGATCAACCCCAAGATAACCAGCCAAACCAGGACGAGTAGATTTTTTGCTTCGAAAATGACCTCCCTTGCCAACATCCTCTATCACACCGGCAAATGCTTCACCAAAAGGATCACTCAATTTCGCTACATTGTCTGGCGGCTTTAATTTATCGAACTCTTTCTCTTTGATGGTAATATGGACATCCACAACATTGTCCAAACCAAAAAGAGAAGCTGAAGAATCTTCTTGTCCAAATGCCTGACCAATGCAAGAGGCTAAAATCAAGGCATAAGTAAAATTATTGTTTAAAAACAAGAATCTCATGGACAAGTGAGCGTTTCAGTTCAAAGCCTCTCGGTCAACACTTCGAATCTCTCAAAGCATTCGAAACGCCATCAAAAAACTTGATAAACCAAAAGGGCTGCGCAGACTCTTTCCCGTCATTCTTTGCGTTTATGTTATTCCAAAAAAACAACTTTCTAAAAGCTGCATCTCACGAGAACGGTATAAGCAGGCGACTATTTCTCGGCTATGCTGCCGCCCTCTATAGCATTCCAACTATTGGCCAAACTGCCAACATCAAGCACCGAATGAAATTCGCAAGCAACCCATTTTCACTTGGTGTTGCATCTGGTGATTCTAATAGCACTAGCACTGTACTGTGGACAAGGCTTGCCCCGGAACCTTTGGATCCAAATGGCGGCATGCCAAATCTTGCTGTACCAGTAAAATGGCGAGTATCTACGGACGACAATATGAAAAATATAGTCGCCTCCGGCCAACAACTTGCAACACCCCAGCTAGGCCATTCAGTGCATGTAACCGTAGGACAATTAAAACCCGACAATTGGTACTGGTACCAATTCAGTGTAAACGGCGAAGAGAGTGTTGTGGGCAGAACACGCACAATGCCTAAGAAATTCGCATCTCCCGAACAAATGTCGTTTGCATTCGCATCATGCCAGAGTCTTGAACAGGGGTACTTCACTGCCTATGACAGCATGGCGCAAGATGAACTAGATTTGGTCTTTCACTTAGGTGACTATATTTACGAATACACCGCCGGCAATCAGGGAACAATTAGGAAACATCACGGCAAAGAAATTGAGTCGCTATCTGACTATCGAGTGCGGCATGCACAATACAAAATGGATCCACTATTGCAAAAGATGCATGCTCGTTGCCCCTGGTTTGTTACATGGGACGATCACGAATTGGATAACAACTGTGCAGACGACATATCCGAACAAAAAAATGTGAAGCCAGTTGACTTTCTAATTCGACGCGCAGCCGCCTATCAGGCGTATTATGAAAATATGCCATTGCGCCGTACCTCCATCCCTTCAGGGCCATCGATGCAACTTTATCGAAAGGGATCCTTCGGCCAGCTGGCAGAATTCACCGTTCTCGACGGCCGCCAATATCGCAGCAATCAACCTAATAACGATGTTCGATCACCTATAAACGAAGCTGCTTTAAATCCTGGCAGCACTATGCTTGGTACAGAGCAAAGGAACTGGTTAAAGCAGTCGCTAATTCAATCTCGTGGCACGTGGAACATTATCGCTCAGCAGGTAATGATGGGTATGGTGGGCACTTCCAATAATAAAAACTCGATGAACTACTCAATGGACCAGTGGCCCGGCTACACTCATGAAAGAATGGATTTGCTTCGATTCATGGAAGACCGAAAAATCTCAAATCCAGTTGTACTGACCGGAGATATCCATAGTAATTGGGCCAACGAACTTCGCACAGATGACCGAAAAATGGACACACCTACAGTGGCAGCAGAGTTTGTTGGCACATCAATTGCCAGCGGTGGCGATGGACAGGATCGCATCAAAAACCAAGACAAACTGATTTCTGATAATCCATTCATTAAATTCCATAATCGCCAACGTGGTTATGTCAAATGCACTCTCACCCAAAAAACATGGACAACCAACTATATGGTAGCAGATAAAGTCACAACGCCGGATGGCAAGATAACTAAACGCACCTCACTTGTTCTCGAGAATGGAAGCTCAACAATTCAAAAAGCATAGTTTTCATTTATCGTCTAAATCACAATAAGACTCATGAATTTAATTTTCAGAATGACAATATTCATGTCGTTAATGAAAACAAGTTTGGCATTAATTTTTTCAGCTCTTCTGCTTCACCCTGTTTCTTCCATTGCTGCAAAACTGACCTCGCCAAATTTTGTGATCATCTTAAGCGATGACCAAAGCTGGGTAGGCTCTTCAATTAAAATGAAGCCCGAAGATTCCCAAACAAAAAGCGACTACTTTAAAACACCATACCTCGAACGACTGGCAAAACGTGGAATGCTCTTTACACAAGGTTATGCTCCAGCACCATTTTGCTGCCCAACCCGCCGCAGCCTGCTCATTGGCCAAACTCCAGCTCGCCACATTTATCAGAAAGATCAACAAAAATGGACAAGTAATTATAGAAAACAGTTAAGTCTCCCAAAGATGCTTAAACGAGCAAATGACAACTACCAAACAGCACACTTCGGTAAGTGGGATATGCGGTTTGACAATGTCTCTCCTAAGGAAATGGGCTACGATATAAGCGACGGCATAACTGGTAACAACACTGGGGGAGGAAAAGGTTCGGGCGGCCCATCAGCAAAGAATGATCCAAAACTAATTCATTCTATTACAGATCGAGCTAATAATTTCATGAAATTACAGGTGCAGCGTAAAAAACCGTTTTTCATTCAACTTTCTCATTATGCTGTGCATCTTGATATTTTTTACTCAAAAGATTCTCTTCAAAAGACGAGAGGCATCGTAAAAGGAAAAAAACACACTCTACCAGAATTCGCTGCCATGACTGCCGACTTAGATAACGGTGTGGGCTCCCTCATCAAGCAAATTGATAAGCTAGGCATAGCTGAAAAAACTTACATTTTTTTTCTGTCAGATAATGGAGGTCGCTTGACCATGCCAGGACAAAAAAATAAAAAAATTTCAAGAAATCATCCACTTCGTGATGGAAAGGGATCAATGTATGAGGGAGGTTTACGCGTCCCCTTCATAGCAGTTGGTCCAAATATTAAACCGGGCAGTATTTGCCGCAAACCAGTAACCGGTTTAGACCTTTTTCCTACCATGGCAGATCTGGCTAGTTATTCTCTTGAGCTACCCAATAACCTCGACGGAGGCAGCCTAAAAAACTTACTTCAAAACCAAGGTCGAGGAAACATTCAAAGAATAAATCCTTTTCTAATCTTCCATCAAGCTGTAGCTCGAAAGGCTCAAACTAGTCTTCGACTTGGAGACTTTAAGCTGATAAAAACTTGGGATGGAAATCGGTTAGAATTGTTTAACATGTCCAAAAGCTTGAGTGAAAAAAATAATATAGCAAAAAAGTTACCATCCAAGACCGATGAACTTCATCAAATGATGATCCAATTCCTTGGTGAAGTCGGTGCCGAAACAAGTAAGACAACCTTCAAGAAAAAGAACCAATGATACCAAAAGTTTATCTCAGCCTGCTCACCTTCCTTCTCTTTCTTACCGGGTGCGGAGAAGCGCATAATCAACCTTCACCCAAAGGTGGCAATGAAACCCAAGATATGCTCGATGCAGCTGAGGCTGGCGACCTTGATGCGATCAAAAAACTAATCGATAACGGAGTTTCTGTTAATGGGCTAGGTGATGACCAGAGCACTGCTCTACATTTTGCAGCGCAAGAAGGCCACGTAGATGTAGCTAAGCTACTGATTGAAAAAGGTGCCGATATAAATGCAAAAGATGATATCGACCAAACCCCAGTCGACCGAGCTCGATTCTGGAAACAAGAAAAGATTATTGCCTTATTGGAAAGCAGTTCTATCCATGAAGCTGCTAAAGAAGGCAACCTGAATACCGTAATTCAACAACTCAACACCGGAGTGGATGTAAATCATCCTAATGAAAGTGGTGACACCCCTCTCACTTATGCGGCGTTCATGGGACACTTAGAAATAGTCGATTTACTTATAGATAAGGGCGCCAAAGTTAGTGCCAAAGGTTTAGGTGGATGGACTCCACTCCATCTAGCTACTCAACGGGGTCATAAAAAAATTTCCCAACTACTGATTGAAAAAGGTGCAGAAATAAATGCCACGACCGATGAAGGGTTTGGAGGTACTCCGCTTGATGTTGCCAAAGGCGACTTGGTAGATTTAATAAAGCAAAATGGCGGCAAAACTTTTGCCGAAATAAATAAATGAATTATTTTTCAGGCTATTAATGCTTGAATCCCTTTGCCCATTAAGGGCAGCTTCTTTTCCTAACAATTCCATTTAACAAATCTTCCCCTGGCAGAATCAACTGCTAAGGTCGATTATTGTATTATCTCTTGATGAAAAACTTTAGACAGCAACTAAAGAGCGGTAAACCACTAATTGGTACTATGGTAACGCTCCCTACCGCTGCAACTGCAGAAATCCTAGCAGACATCGGTTTTGACTGGCTCTTTCTTGATGCAGAGCACAGCTCTTTAAGTTATAATGATATACAAGGCATTCTTCAGGCTGTTGGGGACAAAGTCTCGTGCGTAGTACGTCTTTCTTCCGCTGAAGAAGTGCCAATAAAGAAAGTCCTCGATCTTGGGGCAGTTGGTATTATTGCTCCTCAGGTTAATACAGTAGAACAAGCCAAAGATGTGGTTCGCTTTTCACGCTACTCACCGGATGGAACTCGTGGTGTAGGTCTAGGGAGAGCTCACGGCTACGGCATGCAATTTGAAGATTACATGAAAAAAGCCAATGATAATGTTGCAGTAATTGTTCAGGCGGAGCATATACAGGCTGTCGAATGCATTGAGTCTATAGTCAAAGTCAAAGGTATCGATGGTATTATGCTTGGACCATATGACCTTTCAGCAAGCCTTGGTAAAATGGGTAAGATTAGGGATGAAGAAGTCACTAATGCTATGGATCGCGTCTTCAAGGCATGCAAATCATCCAAACTTTCCATTGGTTACTTTGGGGTAAGCACCACGGCAGTCGAACCTTACCTTAAAAAAGGATACAATTTAATTTTGGCAGGTGTTGACACACTACACTTAGGAAACGCCGCTAAGGATTTATTCAATGAACTCAAAGCAATATCAAAGGATTGATCTATGAGCGGATACCTTTTTAAAAATGTAATTATACTAAATTGTACAGGAGAAAATCCATTCCCAGGAGATGTATTAATTAAAGGCAATAAGATTATCAAAATCGCTCGTAACGGCGAGTCCCTTAAACAGAAAAATATCCAGATAATCGATGGAGAAAACCGGATGACTCTAATGCCCGGACTAATTGAATCGCATGCACATTTGAGCATTAATAATACCGACGATCTGACAGCATTGGGTCGCATTCCACCTGAAGAGCACACTTTGTTAACTATGCAAAACGCTCGACTCTACCTTGACCATGGCATTACCAGTTGTATTAGCGCAGCATCAGCTAAACCACGTTTGGACATAGTAATTCGAAACGCCATTGAAAATGGCGAAATCCCAGGGCCTCGCCTCCTTGCTGCCACTCCTTGGCTTACAGTCACTGGCGGATTAGGCGACATGAGAACACTTCATATGCCTAAAGTTGATTCGATGGCAATTATGGCAGACGGCCCAGAAGAATACCGCCGCCTCACAAGAGAATTGATTCGTGAGGGCGTAGATATAATCAAACTAGTAATCTCAGGGGACTCTTTTGTACCGCATGCAGGTTCTGAAACAACGATAATGAGTGAGGAGGAAGTGGAAGCAGCGGCAAAAGTGACACATGCACATGGTAAAAGGTTAAGCGCTCACGCTCGTAGTGCTAAGTCGGTCAAGCTCTGCGTTCGCCACGGCATAAAAGTAATTTATCACGCCAACTATGCAGACGAGGAGGCTTTCGACTTATTAGAAGCTAACAAAGACTGGTTATTTGTAAGCCCTAATATCGGATTTACTGCAATTGCAGCATATGAGGGTTCAGATTGGTTTACAGAGGAACAAGTTCAAAGTATGGGATTTCGCGAAGAACTCGATAGTGCGATTAAAGGAATTCAAGAATTGATGAAACGTGGTGTGAGGATTTTAGGAGGTGGAGATTATGGATTTATGATTACTCCACATGGTCAAAACGCTCGAGATTTGGACCACTTCGTTCGTCACTGCGGAATGACAAACATGGAGGCAATTCTCACAATGACAAAAAACGGAGGAGAAGCAATGGATATGCCGAACGAAATAGGGCAAGTGAAGGAAGGATTTCTTGCTGATCTTTTATTGGTTAATGGCGACCCCCTTTCAAATTCCAAGTTACTGCTTAACAAAAATAACCTTCATACCATTATGAAGGGTGGCGTTATCCATAAGCTTTCCTCATAAATAAAACTTATTAAACTAAAAGACAATAAGCCAATAATTATATTAAAGTCTTGAACGGAGCTGCCCCTTACCTCCAATTTAAGCACTGACAATTTCATGAAATCATTAAAAATATTTTTAGGACCAAAAACATTCTGGTTTAGCTTATTACTTACAGTCGCAACTGGATTAGGCTGTGTTAATGGAAGACAAAAAATCTCACCGAAATTATTTAATGGCACAGATCTAACCGGCTGGGAAATTACCGATTTTGCTGGCAGCGGAGAAATCAAAGTCAAAGATGGCGAGCTTCAAATAGCTATGGGTGAATTAATCTCTGGAATAAATCTAGCTCACGACAATATTCCTCGAACTAATTATGAATTGGAAGCTGAGGCATTGAAAGTTGATGGAGATGATTTTTTCTGTGCGATAACGTTCCCATTAGGTGAAACTTACGCAACGTTTATACCAGGAGGCTGGGGAGGAAGTTTAGTTGGTATATCTAGCATTGACGGAATGGATGCAGCAGAAAATGAAACAGCTTCATTCAAAAAATTTGAGAAAAACCAATGGTACCGATTTAAGATACGCGTCACCGATAAAAAACTTCAGTGCTTCATTGATGAAGAAATGGTCGTAGATCTACCTTTAGAAGATCGAAATATCGCACTTCGGCCAGGCCCTATCGAGCTTTCAGTACCAATTGGATTTTCTTCGTTTCAGTGCATCTCAAAAATTCGTAAAATAAATCTTCGTTCAATTAAACTGTAAAAGGACTGCTTTTGGGTAAAACAATTGTCATTACTGGAGTTACCCGCGGAATCGGGCGTGGTTTAGTCGAGGAGTTTGACCTTCTTGGGCACAAGATTATTGGGTGCGGTCGAACTGGAGAACTAATCGAAAAATTACAAAAAAAACTTGGAGCGAAACATCAATTTTCATGTCTAGATGTCACCAACGACAAACTCGTCGCCGACTGGGCTAACAGAAGTCTAGCAAAGCATGGATCTCCAGATCTGCTAATTAATAATGCCGCGATTATCAACTCTAATAGTTCACTCGTAAACGTCTCAGCCGCTGATTTCGATACTGTCATTGATATTAACATTAAGGGAGTCGCTAACGTTATTAGGCATTTCGCTCCAGAGATGATTAAGTGCAACCATGGTATAATAGTAAACCTTAGCTCAGGATGGGGGCGGAGCACTTCACCCGAAGTGGCACCCTATTGCGCCACAAAATGGGCTATAGAGGGGCTGAGTAAAGCAATGGCAGAAGAACTTCCTGGCGGCATGGCATGTGTCCCATTAAGCCCTGGCGTAGTGAACACCGAAATGCTACAAAGCTGCTTTAGCAATGGAGCTAATACAGCTATAAAACCAAAAGAATTTGCAAAAATTGCCGCTCCTTTTCTACTTGGCTTGAGACCAAAAGATAACGGCCTGTCACTCTCCGTACCTAACGTTTAGAAACTTAATATTAATTAAAACTTTCAAAGCGATCTGTGTCCGCCATGATATCACTCAGCACTGATAAACCAGTAAAGATTGCTGAATCATTTAGAGGAAGCTTGCGCTGTCGGACGCTATAGGCACATCCAAAAAGATTTAACCCGTCAGACTTTAATTTAATTAGACGAGAATCACTTAATCCTTCAACCGCGTCGTCTATACAATATAGATAAACTTTGTCCCCATTCGCTAAAGCCTTTTCTGCTTGAGTAAGTGCTTGAGCGAATCCTGGCTTATCTGGAGAAACAGAAACCATCAAACCCAATTTTTTTTGGTCATTAAGCAACCTTGTTAATTCCTATTTACTCAAGCTATTAAGATGCTCCTTAACTTTTGGCACGCCTTTTAAATATTTAATAGATTTTAGAAATTGGTGCATTCTGGTGACGGTTTTCCGGAACATTTGATTGTCATAACGTCCCAGATTAAAAAAACCATGAGGCATATTCTCATAACCTTCTAACTCTACCCGTAAACCCATTTTAGCAGCCTTTTCTGAATATGCTTTAGCATTAGAGTAGGGAACTGTTGTATCCGCCGTCCCGTGAAGAATAAGTGTAGGTGGTAGACCCTTTCGAATATTGTGAAAAGGTGAAATCGTTTTTGGATCTTCCACACCAAGTCTCTTCTTAAGTTTATCTGCCTGGGCTCCCCCAAATGTCTTTAAACCCTTCGCCATAGCCGTGATAAGCACAGGATTATAAAGAATCATAGCATTCGGGACAGAACTGACCTTAATATCCTCACCGGGTTCTTCATACTTAGATAATGTTCCAGTGCTAGCTGCCACATGCCCTCCAGCTGAACCCCCTCCAGAAACAATCCTGTCCGGGTCAATTCCTAGTCGATTAGCGTTTTTTCGAATCCATCGAATAGCTGATTTACCATCACGAACACAATGAAAAGGCTTAGTTCCTTGCCTGCTAAAAACTCTATAATCCGCTGTCATTGCTACCATACCCATTGAAGCGAGATATCTACAATGCTCCTGGAATTGTTTCGGCGTACCACCCCGCCAACCGCCACCAAAGAAAAACACTATTGCAGGCCGATTTGAATTGGCCTTGTGCGACTTAGGTTCATAAATATAAACCTTTAGCTTAGTGCTACCAATAGTTTTATACACTTCAGATCGAGAGCCAGGCAGATCGAAAGCACTTTCGTAAGAACTTTTTTTCTCCTGTCCAAATAACGACAGTGAAAACAATATAGCTGAAGTTAATAAAATATTTTTTTTCATTAATAATTAAATATCAAACTTAATGATCTGCCTCGCAACTTCTCCTTGGGCAAGTGCATCAAAACCCTCATTCACTTGATCCAAAGTAATGAAACGACTATTTAAAACATCAATCTGAAGATGACCCTCACGGGACAACTCCAAGAATCGAGGTATATCTCTTTTAGGAATACAAGACCCCATGTATGAACCTAAAAGCTGGCGTTCCTCTGCAACTAAAGATAGTGCAGGAATTCTTAATTCACTTCCTGGACTTGGCAGCCCGACAGTAATTGTCCGTCCACCCTTACATGTAGCGGAGTAGGCCTGTCCAAGCGCTTTCTCACTTCCAACTGCTTCAAAGACATCTGTCGCACCACCACCTGTCAAATCTCTAAGAGCTGACACTGGATCAACCTCCGAAGCATTAATTGCATGCGTTGCTCCAGCCTCCTTGGCTAAGTCTAACTTATTCTGCAGTGTGTCTACCGCAATAATGGGATACGCCCCGACTAATTTTAAACCAAGAACGACACTCAACCCAACCCCTCCGACACCAAATACAGCTGCTGTTGTTCCCTGTTGCACCTTGGCAGTGTTCACAACCGCACCTACACCAGTCATTATTGCACAACCGAATAATGCAGCCATTTCAATTGGATACGACTTTTCAATTTTAATCAGCGACTCAGGAGCCGCAACAGTGTATTCTGAATAACCTGAAACACCCTGATGATGATTAATCACTTCACCTCCAGGAACACTGAATCTTCGACCGCCATTAAGAAGTTGGCCTGTTATTGCAGCCTCATAAGCCGGTTCACAAAGAGGAGCTCGCCCCACTACACACATTGAACAGCCTCCACAACAAGGCACAAAAGAAAAAACTACATGATCATCAGGCTTCAAATTCTTTACGCCAGAGCCAACATCTCGAACAACACCAGCTGCCTCATGT
>CERV01009867.1_pt1 | contig 12598 bp, 13 predicted proteins | sample 530871 | NCBI WGS metagenome assembly CERV01 (sample SAMEA2621045, study PRJEB7988) | marine metagenome | biome: marine biome (ENVO:00000447); feature: deep chlorophyll maximum layer (ENVO:xxxxxxxx); material: "saline water (ENVO:00002010), including plankton (ENVO:xxxxxxxx)" | depth 50 m
GGTTCCATTATCAATGTACTGGAAGAACGGTCACGTAAAGTTATCAATCGGTCTTGCAAAAGGAAGAAAGAAGCAAGACAAACGATCCCTGATCAAAGAAAGAGACTGGAAGAGACAAGCGGATCGGTTAAAAAAATTAAATAGATAAAGCTTACGATCTTGATCTTGTAACAGAATGTAATATGTAGGCTTTGATGAACCATACCGTGATAGCATAATATTTATGTTCAAATACCTTTTTATATTTGCTTCATTCTATTCCATGCAACTGTTTGCAATGGATATGAGTCATTGTGATTACTCAGAAGATGAACTGGGTAAACGTTACCCAGTCTCCATGAATCACGAAATGGATGAGAGTCTCAATCAACTGAGAATGTCTATTCCTAGTTTAGAAAAAATGACCAATGGGCAGATCATGGGAATGATGAAAATGATGGGCCCAAATTACTATTGGCCGGTATCGAAAAATGGCTCAACCAATTACGGCGTTCTAATAATGGCTCACGGTTATGGTCCTGGAGGAGATCTTGATCTATTCAATAGTGTTCAAGATGTCGGCCTAGACTACCAAACAATCCTATCAATGGGCATGAGTATGATGACATCATCACATGTGATTTGCTCTGTGAATGAAATGAACCATAACAATGTTGAAAAAATCTTTGTCGTTCCTGTGAGCAGTACCGCTCACAATACACTCGTGAGGCAATGGAATTACATCTTTAGCATTGAAGACAAATATGCATATTCAGATGTAGAGCAGATAAAAAATGAAAATATTGTGATGCTTGATCCAATCAGTGATCACATGTATGCAAAAAAGATAATATTGGAATATACAAATGAGATCAGTATTGATCCAGAAAACGAAGCATTGATCATCATTGCTCACGGACCTATTGACGAAACAGATAATAAAGTCGAACTGCTTTTGATGGATAATATCGGTCAGTACATTAAAAAACACACCAATATAAACACAATTAAAGCGTTTACTTTGCAGGATGATGCACCAAAACAAATAAGAGAAAACAATCTAGAGAATATCAAAGCCTTTATGAAAGCGTCACAAGACGAAGGTAAACGTGTCTTAATGGTTTCTAACTTGATGTCTGGACAAGGGATTCAAAGAAAACTATCAAAAGATTTTGAGGGATTTGACTATGTTTTTAATTCCAAAGGTTTATTGACACATCCTTACTATATCGAGTGGATCAAGGAATCTGTGAAAGCACATACTGAATAGAACCCCTTTATTCATGGCCATTATTGAATTAGGATAGTATCCGATTCTATAAATATAGGGGGCGCAAAGGTTTCGACGTTGATGTTGAAGTTTTATGTGCATGTCGAGATTCAGAGTTCTCGTAAATAAATCTGAAAAAACTTTAGTTGCAAACGACAACTACGCACTAGCTGCATAAACCAGCTGGCATTGATAAAATCTCACTTGGAGGGCTTTATCAATGACGATCATCCAAGTTCGTCAAGACTGTTTGCTCTAATAGCCTTGATTAAATAAAAATAAGAGCTCGTGTTTATGGATACCTTCCTTTCGGTGCCTAAATATAAAATTAAAGAAAGTGATAAGCATGTAGATCATAATATGGATAGTTAGCGGACGCGGGTTCGATTCCCGCCGCCTCCACAAATCCTTACTGATATGAGTGAATTTCAAAAATACCCTAAAAACTTGGGTTTCTGGATGCCAGCAGAATGGGAAACTCACGAACAATGTTGGATGATGTGGCCAACCGGATTGGACCTCGATCGATATCCTGACACAGAAAGAATGCAAAAGGGCTATGCTGCCGCTGCAAATGCAATATCACAGTTTGAAACCGTTACAATCGTTGCCAATGATTCAGATACTGAAGAATGCAGAAATCTAATCGATCAATCCGTTAGAGTCCATAATCTTCAGATAGATGATAGCTGGTGCAGAGATACCGGACCTACTTTCATTACCGATGGCAAAAAACTTGGTGGTGTGGATTGGAAATTTAATAATTATGGAGAATCCTTAGGGCCCGATTATTTAAATGATCAGAAACTTGCCAAAGAGATCACCAAGATTACATCGTCTGATTACTTCGATGCACCAATTGTTTTAGAAGGTGGTGGTATTCATACCGACGGCAAAGGGACATTAATGATTACAGAGGATGTACTCCTTGATCCAAAGCGAAACCCAGGTCTTGATAAAAAAGAAGCTGAAAAAATACTCTCCAATTATCTTGGTGTGGAACAGTTTATATGGCTTATTGCAGCACTCGAATATGACGACACAGGTGGACACATCGATAATCTAGCCTGTTTCGCACCGGATAATGTGATTATTGCATTGAATGAGGAAGATCCTGAGGACAGCAACTACGATAGACTGAAAGAAAATCTAAGCCGATTAAAGGGAGCTAACGATATCAACGGAAAAGCTTACGAGATCATGACAATTGACCAACCTTCTTACGACTCGTTTTTAAATGAAAGACTTCCAATGTCATACATTAATTTTTACATTGCCAATAATGGAATTGTTATGCCTGTATTCAATGACGCTAAAGATGCAGATGCTATTGAAAAGATCCAAAATGTATTTAAGAATAAAAGTGTAGTAACCGTGCCGGGCAGACCAATTGTAGAAGGCGGCGGTTGTGTGCACTGTATAACACAACAACAACCACTGATCAGATGAATCAAAAATATTATGAGTAAAACAGTAACCGTAGCAGCAACTCAAATGTCGTGTAGCAGAGATTCCAAAGCGAATATCACCAACGCAAAAAAACTCATCACTAAGGCCGCCAGTGAAGGAGCACAAATAATCTTAATACAAGAGCTATTTGAATCCGTTTACTTTTGTTGTCTTAATAAGACCGAAGAGTTCAATATGGCTAGACCGTTTGAGAACAATCCACTTCTCCAAGAAATGGCAGAACTTGCAAAAGAATTGTCTGTTGTTCTGCCAATTAGTTTTTTCGAAAAAGACAATAACACTTTTTACAACTCACTCTCAGTAATTGATGCAGACGGCAGTATAAGTGCTCCTTACAGAAAGTCACATATTCCAGATGGGCCGGGTTATGAGGAAAAATATTATTTTCATCCAGGGAATACTGGATTCAAAGTTTTCGAAACACAATATGCGAAAATTGGTGTCGGTATATGCTGGGATCAATGGTTCCCTGAAGCTGCAAGGATAATGGCACTCAATGGTGCTGAGCTCCTTTTTTATCCTACCGCAATAGGCAGTGAGCCAGACACACCAGAACTAGATTCTAGAGATTCATGGCAGATTGTTATGCAAGGGCATTCAGCTGCCAACACACTTCCTGTTATTGCATCAAATCGAATCGGGACAGAGGTAAATGAAAAATTCTCAATGACGTTTTACGGATCCTCATTTATTACTGATGGTACAGGTATAAAAGTAAAAGAATGCTCCAGAGATAATGAAGAATATATTATTCAGAAATTCGACCTTGACTCAATTCAGGAACATCGGTCATCATGGGGTTTCTTTAGGGACAGAAGAACCGATCTATATAAGGACATATTAAAGGACTAAAATGAAACATCGTCATCAAATTAAATACTTTATGAAGTCGTTTGGCTTTCTCTCTATTTTTATTCTTTTCTTTACTGCTGATATCAATGCCAAAAGTACTGCCGAAATTGATGCAAGCATTGAAAGCGCCATAGAAAGATTTACCAATGAGATTCAAGGTGGTCAAACCTATCTGGATGGAGCTCGTGGCATCCTTGTAATTCCCAAGATGATAAAAGCTGGATTAGTATTGGGGGTTGAGTACGGTGAAGGCGCGCTGGTCGTGGACAATATAAAAGTTCAGTATTACAGAGCCTTTAGTGGATCATTGGGACTTCAACTGGGCATTGGATCCAAAGATCTTATAATTCTATTCTATGACGATGAAGCAATGGATGACTTTATATATAGTTCTGGTTGGCAAGTTGGAGTCGATGGATCTGTCGCAATATTGGATATGGGTGCCGGTGGTTCTTTAGATTCAACAGAAGCTCAAGATCCAATTGTGGGTTTCGTATTTGGTCACAAAGGCTTAATCGCTGGATTAAGTCTAGAGGGTACAAAGTTTACAAAAATATGGCCGGATGCTGAAACTGAATCAGAAGATGATTCAATTGAATCTTTCAATGAAAGCGCTCTTGATTGATAGTCTCAATCACGATTATTTACCTCAAACATCATCTAAAATTATTCAATCGCACGTATACTAATGGTGCACATGAATAGTCACTTAAAAAAAATCATAATTCTTCAATCGTTATTTCTGATAGGGTGCGGTGCTCAGAACTTAGTCATAGACACCTTTATTCCCACTCCACTTGTGGCAAAAAATGAAAATATTAGTGCTTCATTGATATTTGATGAAAAACTACAGAACTTCACATTTACTCCTGAAGAATTACAAAAAAAAGAGGCGTCTGTTCAAATAAGTTTTGGGGATACACAAGTCAAACTTTTTGAAAATATTTTTTCATCATTTTTTGTGCTGGATAACTCCAATAATAATGACACGCCAAGAACAAATAATCTTAATATTAATGTCAAACTAGATAAATTTGAATATTTGACCCCCCAAATGGCTGCAAATCAAAAATATTCAGTCTGGTTCAAATACAATATTCAGATTCTTAATGTAAATGATCAGCCGATCGACAACTGGATGATCACAGGATACGGTGAGCAAGAAGCCGGTGCATTTCAAGATGATGAAGCATTCAGTAGAGCTATTCAGATTGCTCTAAGAGATACCGGTGCAAATCTAAGCATTAAAACTCAAGATGAAATTGTTAACATTGTTAATTCGATTGGTTGACATGACGACTTCAAGTAAAAAAGCTGTATTCTTATTAATGTTTCTTATAGTCGGTTGTTCTACCACTCGAGTCGATGAAGAAATCAATACGGCATTTACAATTAGCGGAGATGAATCCATTGTCCTGCTTTCAAATAGTTACCACACAGGAAATCAAACCGAAATGGATTTTATGGAATGCGTAAATAGTTCAATTTCTAAAAAACAGAATGCGTTTGAAATATTGCCTACAAGACAATTTCAAAATCTCTTTTATCCTTGGTTTGAGCCCAGCACAGCTCCACAGTCGGTTGAGGATCTGCCAAAAGTACTCAGCAACGATCTCATTAAAGACAAGCTTTCAGAGATGAAAGTTAAATACCTGATCAAAATTACGGGGCAAACAAAAACAAATGCCAGTTCTGGTGCACTCTCTTGTGCAGCAGGTCCAGGTGGCGGTGGATGCTTTGGCTTTGCGTGGTGGGATGATACCTCTGATTACACTGCTTCTATTTGGGATTTGTCACAAGAAACTGCCGTTGGTAACGTCACTGCTAACGTCACCGGTACTTCTATGATTCCTGCAATAGTAATACCCATACCTATTTTGGCTAGGACACAGTCAAATGCATGTGAGGGACTTTCGAATCAGATAGTCAGCTTCTTTTCAGGTTAAATTTTATGGCTAGATATTCAAAAATTATATTTATTTCGGTATTGATCTCAATTCCATTAAATCTTTTCTCATCTGACGATACGCAGACCATTCCTAAAATACTAGAGCTGAATGCGGAAGACTCTTATCTGACTCGATTGGTTACAGCAATCAGTGAACGCGCACATTACAGTCAATCATCGGTGAATAATGAATCATCAATTAAAATACTAAATGAATACATCGATACCTTGGATAGAAACAAGATGTATTTCTCTCAAACTGATATCACTTACTTCCAACGATACAAATATAAACTGGATGACTCATTAAGAGACGGTGAATTGAGACCAATCTTTGATATTTTTTCGACCTATAGACTTCGCGTTCAACAAAGACTTGGGCATTCTTTGAAAACTATTGATGAAATAGATGGTTTTGAAACCGATGATTCTTATCAGTTTAGAATCACAAAAAATAAATGGAAATACGACGAAAGCATCATTAACGATGGCTGGACAAAGAAAACGACAAACGATTTACTCTCTCTAGTGATTGCTGGACAGGAACTTGAGGCTGCAAAAGAAACTCTAAGAAAACGCTACCATCGCTTCATCGAACGAATCAATGATTATGACGAACAAGATGTTCTGAACTTATTTCTGAATGCTTATATGAAAAACCTGGATCCGCATTCAAGTTATCTAAACCCATCCGAAGCAGAAGAGTATGAAATACAAACCAGTCTTTCCTATCAAGGCATTGGAGCTAGACTTCAAGCCAATGATGATTTTGTTCAAATCGTTGATCTCATTCCTGGTGGACCTGCCTTTAAGGATGGGACCATCAAACCATTGGATAAAATTATTGGTGTGAATCACGACAGTAAAACAATGATCGATGTCATTGGTTGGGATTTAAATGAGGTAGTTAAACTCATCAGAGGTCCAAAAGGGTCAGTGATTACTTTAAAAATTTTACCATCCAGTCAAGAGGGAGACTCATTGCCTTATGATGTTTCCTTGACAAGGGATGATATCTCCTTGGAGGAGCAGGCAGCTTCTAGTTTTATTAAAACAATAAATGATAATAATTATGAATACCAAATCGGTGTGATAAAGATTCCTGGTTTTTATCAAGACTATGCTGCTCGACGAAGAGGCGATGAAGATTATAAAAGCACGACATCAGACGTACGAAAGATTGTTGATGAGTTTAAAGATATTGGGATCGATGCGATTGTAATCGACCTAAGGGGCAATTCTGGAGGACTGCTCGATGAAGCTACAGGTCTTACTGGCTTATTTATCGACGAAGGTCCTGTCGTTCAGCTCAAAGATATGGAAGATAATATTGAAGTCATTGAAGACCCAATACCTGGAACAATTTATGACGGTCCCATATCTGTAGTTATAGATAGATTCAGTGCTTCAGCATCAGAGATATTTGCAGCAGCGATTCAAGATTATTCTAGAGGGCTTGTTATTGGGCAAAAATCTTTTGGAAAAGGATCGGTTCAAAATCTTTACCCACTTGATCGTTACTCAAGATATAAATCAGAGAAAGGGTTTGGCCAACTTACACTCACGATTGCAAAATATTATCGTGTGAATGGCTCCGGAACACAAAATAAAGGTGTCATACCTGATATATCATTGCCCTCTTTTATCGATGAATCAGTCGTCGGTGAAGAAAATAAAAATAATACATTGCCATGGGATCAGATTATGGCGCTTAGTTATGACAAAGATTCTAATTTAGAAATCACTAAGAATGTTTTAATGAACAATCATCAAATCAGAGAAAAAAACAATTCTGCTATTCAATTCATTAATAAAGAAATAGAGTACTTTGAGGAAGAAAGCGAGATTGATCTAATTACTCTGAACTACGATAAAAGATTGCAAAGAAGAAACTCTCGAACAGAAGAAATTGAAAACAGAAGAAATCAAAATCTCTCTGAACTTGGTTACACAGATGATTATGATTTTGATGAATTTCGTGATGAAACAATACTGAATGAAGTTTACTCGGTGATGATTGATATGATCACAGAAAAAGAACAAAGCGTATCAATATTGACATCACCAAGCCTTCAAGATAACAGTTAGCTCAATCCCCTTCCCTATTTTGGCCAACTTTGATGATGCAGATCAATGAAGAATCTATGCTCATGAGTAACAGCTTTATGTTCGTGATCATGCGTGTGCTCTGACTGTTCTATAACATCATTATGACTATGATTATGATGTTCATCATCGTGATTGTGAGTATGGGCATGCAGCACCTTCTCATGAGAATGCAACATGTCTTTGCTGCTTGATTCATCTGGCCAAAATAGAAGGCTAAATAACAAGCATAGAAGGACAATCATGGAAAACAATGACGCTGTAAAGCTGAATCCATAGGTAAATGCCAACTCTCCAGCAAGCAAATAACCAAAAAACCAAGACAAATGTGACAACGAAAACTGTGCAGTGAAATACGCTGTCCTATCAGATGGATTAGAGGACATATTCACAATCTTTCCAGAGGGAATCTGTGATAGGGATAAGCCTACACCGGTTATAAACCAAACCAATAGTGAAATTAAATAGACCGGTTCATAGGACATCAGGAACATGGCTATAGACAATATAAAGACCCCTGTTTGTGTTATTTGTTTATCAGACATTCTTTCGTTTAGCGATGAATAGGCGAAAGCGATGATCATTGACCCTAAGCCCGATGCACCCATAAATATCGCTAAGCTTGTGTCCGATAGATAAAGATAGTCTTTAACATATATGACCGTGTTAACAATAATCATTGAACTCGATAAAGCGATACCAAAATAAATGATAAACAAGGCTCTCAGCCGGGGTGTTTTTATGTAAGAACGAATACCGAATGACATTTCCTCAATGATATTGCCGGTCCTTTCTATGACTTTATCGACAGGAAGAATGGTGACAAATATGATGATTGCAGATATTAGAAATGCAGCAGAGTTAATAACAAACAGTCCCGTGTAACTTAAATATAGTAATGCAATTGCAGCAAACGTGGGGCTTAGGAGATTTTCTAAATCATAAGCGATCCTGGAATAGGCTAGTGCTTTGCCGTATTGTCTCTCATCTACCAATATGTCTGGTATTAGAGCCTGAAAAACGGGCTTAAAGCCTGCTGAAAATAAATTCAAAACAAATATCAAAACATAGATATGCCATATCTCACTGATAAATGGGATAAGAAGCACAACAACCGCTCTTAAAACATCCATCAGTATTAAAAAGATTTTCCTCGGCAAACGGTGAACGAAGGCACCTATGATCGGTGCAAAGACAACATAAGCAATCATTTTAATAGCAAGAGCGATCCCCAATACTCTGCCGGCCTCATTTAATGCAAAGTCATATGCCAATAAGGCCAGTGCAATGGTGGTTAAACCAGTGCCAACCAATGCAATAATTTGGGCTATAAAGAGTTGTAGAAAACTTTTATTACTGAACGGTGACAAGTTATCCATTTATGAAATTTGGTAATTTAGAGAGATGAGTTCGCTTAGCCAATCGTTGAACATAGCAGATAGAATAATCTTTTCATTTATGTCTGGTTTTTTAAGCAGGCTTGTTGAAATACCCGACTGTGATTGATTCCTTAAGTTGTCATCTGACAGGTCATAGACCTCAATAAGCTTGGCATCCATGTAAATTTTAGTACGAAATGTGTAAGGCCTAAAATAAACATTTCCTGTTTTGTTTATCGAATTGATGCACATGTAGGCATGTTTTGTATACCTTGAAAGATTTTCAATACAAACCTCAATTGATGGCATCTCTGGATTGGTTAGTCTATAGGTTGTAACACTGTATTTTTGATCATGAGAAGCTACATCTTCATAAGGCAGAGAATCCAGAATTAGTTTTTTAAACAGAATAAAGTTTTCTTCTGTCAATCGGTCATTGATTTTGGAGAGTGCCGCAATATCATTATTCAGTGGCAGCTTAGGGTTTTGTTCAAATTTTAAGTAGTCTTTCACTTATAAAACAATATAGTTATCTATACTAATAATATAATCATTCAATGATATATAAAAGGAGGATAGTGAAATGACCATTGGGTATATTTGTTTATTGATTTGCATGCTTTTGCCTATTTTTTGGGCCGGTGTCTCAAAATATGGATTCAATAGTATTAAATATGACAACGAATCACCACGAGATCACATCTCATTATTGTCTGGCAAGGCAAAGAATGCATACAATGCCGAACAAAACTGCTATGAGACGTTTCCAGCATTTGCAGCAGCTGTGATTGTTGCTCACCAAATAGGAAATGATCAATCCATGATTGACCTCCTTTGCGTTGTCTTCTTATTGTCTCGAATCTCTCATGGGTATTTTTATATAACCAACAGAGGCTCAGTGAGAAGCATTGCTTTTCTTATAGGATTGACTGCAAATATTTGGTTATTCTTTGCTTAGTCGTTTTCAATCCTAAGGAAATGATTACGAAAATGTCTCAACTCATAAATTGAGTCGTAAATATCATCTCGAGCAAGATGGTTTGAGTTTTTAATAAACGATCTTGAGATATCGGGGGCCCATAATTGAGCAGTGATTTTAATCGAGGTGACGTCTAGATTTCGATACTGAAAATGATCTTCGAGCTCCGGCATCAATCTGGCCATGAATCGCCTGTCTTGACAGATGCTATTACCGCACAATGGTGCTTCTTTTTTGTTTGTTAGCTTTTTTAGAAAATCCAATGTTTGCTCTTCTGCATCCCTGATTGATAAGCTTGATGATCTGACTCTGTCCAGTAAACCGGATCTGGAGTGGGTTCTTTTGTTCCAGCTATCCATTTGATCGAGTCTCTCGTCATCATGGTATATGGCGAGATTAGGGCCTTCTGCAACAATTTCTAGGTCCGCATCGGTAACGACGGTTGCGATTTCAAGAATTGAGTCATTGAAAGTGTCAAGACCTGTCATTTCAAGATCTATCCAAATCAGACGTTTTGAAGAATTTGACATAGGGGTAGATTTTATCAAACTTATACAATGAAATTTATAAAACTTAAGCAATGACTGACAGAAATAACATTTCCATAGTGACAGAACTTTATGGGAATCGAGGCCTTTGTTGGAACTCTATCGATGGATTCCAATCATTCATCTTGATTCAAAAACAAGCCGATCTGGTGATTGGAGATCGAGTGATATGCAATGATTTAATTTCTGATGAATGCACTATTCAAACAATAATGGACGCTGACAATTCACTCAAAAAAATGAGCTCCAATGGTGTTTCACAGAATATAGCAAATAATGTCAGCAATGCCATAATTGTTGTTTCGTCTGAACCAAAAGTGAATTTCTTTTTACTGGATAAATTGATACTCATAGCCGAGATGAATCAATGCAGCGTCAATATTGTTATTAATAAAGCCGATTTGGACCACAACAACCTAAAAAAAGAGCTTATATATTATGAAGGATTGGGCTACCCACTTACGATCGTCTCAGCAAAAGCCAATACAAATAAAACAGGCCTTTTGAGAATTCTAAAAAATGAATCCTCTTTATTGCTTGGACAGTCTGGTGTCGGTAAATCAACATTAATTAATTGGTTGCTTAAAGAAGAAAGCATCAAAACCAATACACTTTCAGATAAAAATAAACGCGGTAGACACACCACTACGACAACAAAACTTCATATTATGGACAACGATAGTCGCCTTTTTGATACTCCGGGCATGGAAAATTTGTATCCAAATATTAAAGAAAAGTATCTCATTCAAAATGGATTCAGAGAAATGGAAACGATTAGAGATGAATGCAAATACAGAAATTGTCTTCATGTTAGTGAGCCAAAATGTTCTGTAAAGGATTCAATGCTCACAGATAAAGCATCGGAGCGTCGTCACAATCATTACAAAAAGATATTGGAGACTATTTCTTAGATACGAGTGATCGGTTGATTAGTGCTTGAGTGAGGGTACTGGAGTCAACATACTCTAGTTCTCCACCCATGGGTACACCGTATGCAATTCGGGTAGCTTCAATGTCTGTGTCCTCAATTAGTCCAAGGATATACGAGGCCGTTGCTTCGCCCTCTATGGTTGGACTGTTTGCCAAGATGATTTCCTTGATGGAGCCTTCTTTTATGATCGAATCGAGCATATCGAGTTTGAGTTGATCGGGTCCAATCCCATCGAGCGGTGAGAGCTTTCCCATGAGTACAAAGTATCTGCCATTAAAAGACATTGAATTTTCAATTGCTATCATATCTGCAGGCGATTCAATCACGCATAACATGGCAGAATTTCTATTTGGGTCGCTGCAAATCTCACATAAATCAGAATCTGTATACATTCTGCAGCTCGAGCACTCAGTGATGTTCTCTAAAGCATTTTTTATTGTCTCTGAGAGAAATAAGGCTTTTTCTTGATTATGCTGTATAAGGTTAAATACAATTCTTTGAGCACTTTTAATACCTATACCCGGTAGGCCCTTAAATGCATTAACAAGGTCTTGAAGAACTGGGCTAAAGTGTTTCATTTGTTTTCTTCTATTGTTGCATCGAAGAGATCTACATATTCTTGAACAACTGGGTCTGAACTGGCTCTTGATTCATTCATAATGATTTGTTCTTCATTTTGAGTTTTAACTTCTTCGGCTAATGTTTTCCCATTTTCCTTCTTAATTTGAATAATCACCTTTTTGAACCCTTGATAATGACTGATTAGATATTCATGCAATCCATCAACGGCACGCTCGATCATTTGATGTTCGTTTTCACTGTGAATCTTTAAATATAGAACATTGTTATCCACTCGATCAAAGAAGCAATTTGCAGCAAGTTGCTTAACCGCGCCTCTGATATTCATTCTGGAAACTTCTTTTGTCCATTTATTCGATGAGAGGCTGTCTTTTTTTGACTGTCCGTTTACTGCTAATTTTGATGGTTTATTTTCTAATGGTTCTGATTTTTTAATTTTTTTTTGTGCGTTTTCTTGACCAACTCCTTTGTTAGGTTTTGACTCAGATAGCTGAAAAGCATACATTCTAAGCACTGCCATTGAGAAACCTTCTTTAACACTGGGTGCCATTGCTAAG
>CERV01014488.1_pt1 | contig 12445 bp, 10 predicted proteins | sample 530871 | NCBI WGS metagenome assembly CERV01 (sample SAMEA2621045, study PRJEB7988) | marine metagenome | biome: marine biome (ENVO:00000447); feature: deep chlorophyll maximum layer (ENVO:xxxxxxxx); material: "saline water (ENVO:00002010), including plankton (ENVO:xxxxxxxx)" | depth 50 m
AAAAAAAAAAGTTTTGTTAAATATCAATAGAATAAGAAATCATTTTCCTTCACTTGAAATAAAGAACTCAAAAGGTGAAAAAATTATTTATCTAGATGGACCAGGTGGAACTCAAGTGCCAAATAGTGTAATTAATGCTATTTCAAACTATTATATAACATCAAATTCAAATACCCATGGTAGTTTTATAACAAGCAATAGAACTGATAAGATAATGGATGAAACTAGGGAAAATTTATCCATTTTTTTAGGTGCTCAAAATAAAAATTCAATATCTATTGGTCATAATATGACAACTCTATCCTTTAGTTTGGTCAGAGCCTTTTCAAAAATTTTTAAAAAAAATGATGAAATTATAGTGACTCAGCTTGATCATGAAGCAAACAGAGGACCATGGATGAGTTTAAAAAATTATGGAATCAAAATCAATGAAATTAAATTATTAAAATCCGGAAAATTAGATTATAAAGATTTTGAAAGTAAAATAAATGATAAAACTAGATTGGTTGCTCTTGGAATGTCATCTAATGCTCTTGGAACAATAAATGATTTTAAAAAAATTGGAAATATTTTAAAAAACCATAAATCTTTTTTTTTGTTGGATGCAGTACATTATGCTCCTCATTTTTTGATTGATGTAAAAGATATAAATTGTGATTTTCTTTTATGCTCTTCTTATAAATTTTATGGTCCTCACCTTGGGTTTTTATATTCTAAACCTGGAATTTTAGATAATCTTAATACAGATCGGTTAATAGTTCAAGATCAAAAATCACCATATAGAATAGAGTCAGGAACTTTAAATCATGCAGCATGTGCCGGAGCGAATGAAGCTGTTAAGTTTATAGCCAGCTTTGGAAAAGGAAAAAATTTTAGAACAAAATTAAAAAATGCATATGATAATATTGGAAAACATGAACATAAATTAGCCTCAATATTATATAATGAGGTTAATAGATTAAATAATTTCAAAACTGTAGGTTTAAATTTTGATTCAAAGGAAAGAGCACCAACAATATCAATTACTCATAAAAAAAAGAATCCAAAATACGTTTGCAATAAACTTTCTGAATTTAATATATGCGCCTGGGACGGTCATTTTTATGCAAAAAAAGCTATTCAGTGTATGGGATTAGAAAAAAAAGGTGGAGTAACAAGGCTTGGGATTTCAATTTATAATACTAAGGAAGAAGTTGAAAGAACTATTCAAGTTCTTTCAAGTATTTAGTTCGTACTTATTATAATATTTCTTCATTACATAAGATAAACTTTTATATGAATTGATCAATATCTCATTTATAATTTTATTTTCCATCCATCTGACTTTTTCAATCTTTTCTTTCTTTTGCCCTTTCATTTTTGAATCATCAATGCATTTCATTTTGTACCAAACAGTTTTTTTTAGAATAAACTTTTTATATCTAGTATAGGTGTGCCATGATACACAAGTTTTTTTTTCAATTTTAACCTTGGTATTTGTTTCCTCTTCAACTTCTCTTACAGCACAATTTTTTATTTTTTCACCTTTATCTTTTTTGCCTTTTGGAAGATCCCACTTACCTAATCTGTAAATGAATAAAATTTTCTTTTCTCTATTTTGAACAATACCACCAGCCGCTTTAATTACTTTAAATTTTTTCTTTAAGTATTTTGTTACTTCTTTTTTGTTTTTCAAAGTAAATGTTACAGAATAAGTTTTTTTCAGTTTTTTTTCTGTCATTATCTTTAATAATGAATCTATTGAATCTGGCAATGCATCATATATTAATACTCTTGCTCGTAGTTTAGTATGAATTATTCCAGAAGATCCATCTATTAAAGTATCATAATTTTCAACTTTCAACTTTGAATTATCTAAATTTCTAAATAATACTGGTATATCATTAATAAAAATTCTTTTCATATTAGAAAAATTGAATTATTGAAATGCAAAATATTAAAATAAATCGAATTATTTTTGTTAATTAATCTATAAATGAGTGCACAAAAAATTATATCCTCTCTAATTTCAATTAATTCTATAAAAATTAATTTGAAAAATCCATATGTCTGGGCCTCTGGATGGAAGTCACCAATATATTGCGATAATAGAATATCCCTATCATATCCAAAAATAAGAGATAATATTACTGCTCAGTTGGTTAATAAAATTACCTCAAGTTTCAACAAAATAGATGCTATAGCAGGTGTAGCAACTGCTGGAATACCACAAGCTTCACTTGTTGCAAAAGAGCTTAATTTACCTTTGGTTTATGTGAGATCAAATGCAAAAAAACATGGCATGAAAAACATGATCGAAGGAGACCTGAAAATTAACTCTAATGTATTAGTTATAGAAGATTTGATTTCTACAGGTGGAAGTTCATTAAAAGCGATTGATGCCATAAAAGAAAGAAAGTGTAATGTTTTAGGCTTACTATGTATATTTAATTACAGTTTTGAAATTTCTAAAACCAATTTTAAATCCAATAGTATAAAAGTTATCAGTCTGTGTAATTATTATGATTTAATTGAATTCGTAAAAACAAAAAAAATAATTAGTTCAAAAGAAATAGAGTTTTTAGAAAATTGGAGAAAAAATCCAGATAAGTGGACTAATTATAGTAGTTAGTTTTCAAGATAAGATAATTCTACAGGAATTATTGGGTCTATAGGATCTAATTTAGAAAAAGCTATTTTTGACAATCTAATAACTATTTTTTGATTCGAACCAGTATCAGGCAATTTTCCAATAACTCTGACCATAACCTTTAAATCATTCATTTGATTTCTGACAAAAAGAATAGTTCCAACTTTTGCACTTTTATGCAAAGCTAAATACTTAGTTGACTCCATAGGTTCTTCTATTGAAGATGCAAAACCTTCCTCTTTCAAAATTCCTGGAAATTTTTCTTCGTATGTTTTTTCAGTTCTTTCAGATTTTATATTTGCTGATTGAGTAATAACGATAATTTTTTGATTAACAGAAAGATTGTTATTTCTAAGATTATTCCAGTTTTTTAAATCATCAATAGAAAGATTATATTTTTTTGAAATGGAAAATAATGTTTCTCCTTTCCCAACATTATGAACAATTGTATCATTTAATTCACTTGAAAATGTTTCAAAGTAAGCCAAATTAAAAAATAAAATTAAAAGACAGAATTTATAGTTTATAAAAAACATTTAACTAGTAATGTATTAATTTAGTACTATGAAACTAGATCATAAAATAATTTATATTTTTTTACTAATATTCATTGTGCTTAAAATTAATACTTCTTTTTCGCAAGAGAAAAAACTTAACGTTCTTCTTGTTGAAATAAAACAAAATATAGATCCAAGAATAAATAGGTATACAAAACTAATGTTAGAAGAAGTTGAAAAAAAAGATTATGATATGATAATTATTGAAATGGATACTTATGGTGGTGCTCTAAATGATGCTGATGATATTAGAACAAGAATATTAGACTTTGATAAGCCAATTTACTCATGGATAAATAAGGACGCTGCATCAGCTGGAGCATTGATTTCAATTGCTTGTGATAGTATTTACATGAGCAGTGGAGCAAGTATTGGCGCTGCAACCGTTGTAACTGCTGATGGAAATGCTGCACCTGATAAATATCAGTCATATATGAGATCTATAATGAGATCTACTGCTGAGGCTAAAAACAGAGACCCAAATATTGCTGAGGCAATGGTTGATCAAGATGTTAAAATAGATAGTTTATCTCAAGAAGGAAAAGTGATAACATTTTCTACATCTGAAGCTATTAAAAACGGATTTTGTGAAGCAGAAATTAATTCAATAGATGAATTAATGAACCACTTGAATTATGATAATTATGAAATTAATAAATTTCAACTAAGTTCTACTGAAAATATTATTTCCTTTTTCTTGAATCCCATGATAAGTAGTGTTTTAATTCTTATCATTTTAGGAGGAATTTACTTTGAACTTCAAACTCCTGGTGTTGGATTTCCAATAATGGCTGCAATTATAGCTGGTATTTTATATCTAACTCCATACTATCTCAATGGCCTTGCAGAAAATTGGGAAATATTAATGTTTTTAGTTGGAATAATATTAATTGGTATTGAAATTTTTGTTATTCCTGGATTTGGTTTTTTTGGCATTTTAGGATTATTATTTACAATTAGTTCCCTAGTGTTAATAATGGTTAATAATGATTTTCTCGATTTTACTTTTGTTTTTCCAACCGAACTTTTTAATGCGACAGGTTCAGTTCTTCTTGCTGTTCTTGGGTTTATAGTTCTTTTGTTTTTTGGTGGAGTCAAGATATCTGAATCTCAATATTTTAAAAAAATATCTCTAGATAATATTCAAGATTCTGATAAAGGATTCACATCAAAAATAAATAATAATGATATAATAGGTAAAAAAGGTAAATCATTTACGATTCTTAGGCCTAGTGGAAAAGTTATAATTGAGAACAAAATATTTGACGCTTCAACTTCTGGAGAATACATTGATAAAAATAAAAATATTGAGGTAGTAGAAAATGAAGGTACATCAATAAAAGTTAAACAAATAACCTAGTGAGATATATTGCCATAATTCCTTCTAGGATGGAATCGAAGAGACTTCCTGGAAAACCTTTAAAAAAAATTGGAAAGAAGTCTATGATTCAAAGAGTATATGAACAATCTATAAGATGTAAAAGATTTGAAAAAGTATTTGTAGCTACAGATAGTAAGGAAATAAAAAATCATGTTGAAAATTTTGCGGAGGTTATAATGACCTCTTCAAAACCTTCCAATGGAACTGAAAGAGTATCTGAAGCACTAAATAAAATAAATATTTCTTATGATTATATTATAAATATTCAAGGAGATGAACCTTTTATTAAAAACAATCAAATTGATATTTTAATTGACATATGTGATGGAAAAAATCAGATATGTAGCCTAGTAAAAAAAACTTCATACAATGAAGAACTAAAAAAAAATAGTATAATTAAAGTTGTAATGGATAAAGAAAAAAATGCCTTATATTTTTCAAGAAATATAATTCCAAGTTATAATGAAAGTGCAATTTATTATAAACATATAGGCTTATATGGTTTTAAAAAAAATATAATTGAAAAAATCACAAAACTACCAAAATCAGAACTAGAAAAAATAGAGTCATTAGAACAATTAAGATGGTTAGAAAATAATTATAAGATTAAATTAGCTATTACAAAAGAAGACTCTTTTGGTATTGATACAGAAGAGGATTTAATTAATGCAAATAAAATTGTTTTAAACATTTAAAAATTATATTTGTAAAAAATTAAGATAAATGGATTTTTTAAAAAATATTTTAAAAAATGTTGTAACAAATATCATTGGATTCTTTGTTAGTATTTTTTTAATATTTATAATTTTCACTGTAATGGTTGCTGTATTTTCATCATCAGATGATAAATCAGATATTATCGAAGTAAAAGAAAATTCCATATTATTTATTGATGATATAAGTATAATTGGAGATAGAGATTTAAAAGGTGATGATTTAGATATTGATTTTGGATTTACTTTACCAGGTTTAAATGAAGACTTAAATAAAGAAAAAATCAGTTTAAGAACTTTTAAAATTTTAATTGATTCAGCAAAAAATGATAATAATATTAGAAGTATTGTTTTAAATCTTGAAGATGCTTCAATTCCCTTTAATAAATTAAAACAAGTTAGAGATATTTTATCATCATTTAGAGAGTTAAAACCTATTTATTCTCATTCAGATTATTATACTAAAAGCTCATATTATCTATCTTCTATTAGTGATTTAATATCTGTGTCACCTCCAGGATTTATAAATATTAGTGGTTTTGGTATTTATGACTTCTTCTATAAAGAATTGTTTGATGAATTAGGAATTAAAATTGAACTATTTAGAGTAGGAGAATTTAAAGGAGCTGCAGAAACTTATGTTAGAAATGAATTTAGTGAAGAAAATAAGAAACAATACTCTGAATTTTTAAATGAAAGATTTAATTTTTATTTGACTGATATATCAGAATCAAGAAACCTAAAAATAAACTCATTAATTAATTTTATCAATAATTATGAAACTGAGCTTTTAAGCGATGCAATAAATAATAATTTGGTTGATACATTATTTTATACTGATCAATTTGATGATTTTTTAAAATTAAAAATTGATTCTTCATATAATAAAGTTTCATTTTTAGACTATAAAACAACAGTTAAAACTAAAAATAATTACTCAAAGGATAAAATTGCTATATTGTATGCTTTGGGAGGTATTCTTCCTGGCAAAGGAGATGAAGGTATTTTTTCTGAGAGTATAATTAAAGAAATAAAAAAAATAAAAAAAAATAAAAACATTAAATCTGTAATTTTTTATATTAATTCAGGAGGAGGAAGTGCATTTGCATCTGATATAATTCACAGAGAAATAGAACTTTTAAATAAAAAGAAACCAGTAATTGTTTATATGTCTGATGTTTGCGCATCAGGTGGATACTATATTGGAATGCCAGCCGATACTTTAATTTCATCAAAACATAGCATACTTGGCTCAATTGGAGTTTTTGGAGTTGTACCAGATTTATCAGGATTAGTAAAAAATAAGCTAAAAATTAATATTGATGAGATTAAAACCAGCCAAAACATAGGAGAAATTAATTTATTAAAACCACTTAATAAAAAAGAAAAGAATCTAGTTCAAAGAGGAGTAAATCAAATATATGATGACTTTTTGAAGGTAGTTTCAATAGGAAGAAAAATGAGTAAAGAAGATGTAAATGAAATAGCTAGAGGTAGGGTTTATTATGGAGAAAGATCAAAAGAAATTAATTTAGTTGATATTCTTGGTAACATGGATGATGCAATTAAAATTGCTGCTAATAAAGCTAAAATTGAAAAATATCAAATTGTTGAATATCCAAGACAAAAATCATCAATTGAAAAACTAGTTTCATCATTAAACCAAGTTAACTTTATAAATTTAAATTATATTCCAAAAATAGATAATTGGTTAGTCAAATCAATAACTGAAGCTGAATTGTATGATCCAATTCATATGAGAATGGAATTTCAATCAGATATATCAAACTAAACTTTGTTTAATTTTTGATATATTTTAACAGATAAATAAAATAATAGACTAAGAATAAAAAGGAAAAACATTGAATTGAGTTCATATAAACTTTCATTTTTTTTGTATAGACCAAGACATTTAAAAAAATAAAAAATTGAAAATATTCCTAGTAAACCATTTTTTTCATTTAATAAAACTTTTTTATAATTAAAAGATAACTCTGGCGATACCCATTTTCTAAAATTAGGGATTATAGCTGGAATACTAGATGAATATGATTTATACTCATTCTTAAATTTTTTAATAAGATAATCTTCCTCAGCCAAAATAATTGGAATATAAATAAACCAGTAAGAAACTAATGAAAATATTACAAAGTATAAATTATATGTAATTAATGATACTCCAAACCAAATAAGGAAATTACCAAGATACAATGGATGTCTAATAAGTGAATATATCCCTGTTTTATTTATTTTTATAGCAAGTTGAGATTTAGTATTTCTTCCTGAAGTTTTATCAAAAGAATGACCAACAACGAAGATTCTAATTAATAATCCTGTTAAGGAGATTGACAAACAAGAATTAAACATGAATGAATCTATTTTAATGATTGGAGAAATATAATAGATATAAAAAGCTAATAAAATAATAGGAATTGGAAGGTAACTCCTATATCTAAAAAAAAAATTTCCTATATTAACAAATAAGTTTTTTTGAATCATTTTCTTTAATTATCAATTTTTAATTCCGAATCTATTATTTTAATTATTGGGACAAATTGATTATCATTCATAAAATTGTACTGAAAACTTTCAAAAACATCTCCTTCAATTAAGTTTTCGTTACGTAATCCAAACTGAAAATAACTACCATATTTATCGACAATCTTTCCTATCATATTAATAAGTCCAAAACCAATAAATAAATTTTCTGAAGGAACCTCACCATAAGAATTAATAATTTTATCTTTAATAAAATTTGAAATTTCAGAATTAAAATTGATATATTTTCTACTAATAAAAGAAACATCTAATCGTTTTAATTGATCAAAAGTGTTTACATCATAATTTAGCCAATCATCAAAACCCAAAACCGAGATGGTATCATTTCTAACATCAACAGCGCTTAATGTATTAGAACTAAGAAGAGAATTAGATGATACAGTAAATACATGACCTATTGAATCGTCATTAATGTAGAACTTTTCTTCATATTTATATATAGTATCAAGCTTTTCAATTCCTCTTCCATCTTTAACAATCCTACCTGGTATTTCACTAATTGAATCTGCTTCTTGTTTTGACAACATAAGTTCATAAGAATTAGTTAATGAATCTAATATTAACCTTGAATCTTCCAAATTTACTTTTTGTTTATATATGAAATTAAAGCCATATGATTCCATTTCATTTTCATAAATAGATGCAATTAGAGAATCAACTTTATTATTCTCATAAAATATTATTGCATTTTTATTTTTATTAAATTTTTCTCTTGCATAATTAGCAGCTTTTATCGCTAAAGTCCTATTACTTGGTAGAAAAAGCATTGCATACTTATTATTATCAATAATTTGATTATTATTTGATAAAGGGTTAATCATAAATATCTTATTTTCAAGACAATATTGACTAACTAATTTTACAGGACTTGAGTATAAAGGGCCAATTATCAAATCCATCTTATTAAAATAATTTGATTTCAAAATATCTTTTACAACATTTGGATCTCTTCTGGTATCATATGGATATAATTTTATGTTGACTCCCAATGAATCTAAATGATTTATAGCAATTCTCATTCCGTTATATAAATCCATAATAAACTTATTTTTTATTATAATAGATAAATTATCATTTTCATTATACATAAACGGTAATAAAACAGCTATTTTAAAAATATAATTTTCATTATCAATAAATAAATTTTCTTTAGATACATTAGAAAGAATATTTTGAATTTTATTAATTATATTTTTATCTAAGGGCTCATCTAATAATTTTCTACCAAAATATTTTGATATCACATTATTATTTGGATAAATTTCATGCCATTTTCTTAACTTATTAAAATCATTTATTTTTTCAACTTTTTGATCTAAAAAATTATAAAGATCATTTTTTATATTATTCGATTTAATATCAGAAAATATTTTGAAAGAAAATTCATATTCATTTTTTTCTAATAGTAATCTTACAAGCCAATAATTAACTTCATCAATTTGAGGCCAACTTGAATGATTAGATTTTATATTCTCAAATTTTCCTTGAGCACTTTCAAATTTATTTAAATTAAAATCACATAGCCCAGAATAATAAATTGAATAAATTTTAAATTCATTATCAGAAGAACCTAGGGAATCAAAATAAAATATTGCTTCTGAGTAGTTTTTTTGATAAAAAAGTTTTTTTCCATTTATAAAAGTTTCATAAGCATCCTGAGAAAATAATAAGTGAAAAGGGTAAAATATTATGATTAATTGAAATACAGTTTTGTTAATTTTCATAAAAATAAATTATTCCCATTCTATTGTTGCAGGAGGTTTTGAGGAAATATCAAAAACAACCCGATTTACACCTCTTACTTTATTAATTATTTCATTCGACACCTTTGATAAAAAATCTGAGGATAATTTTGACCAATCTGCAGTCATACCATCCAAACTATTTACAGCTCTTAAAACAACAACATTTTCATAGGTTCTTTCATCACCCATGACTCCAACAGACTTAATAGGTAAAAAGACGACGCCAGCTTGCCAAATATCATTATAAAGATTTTCCTTTATTAATGAAGATATAAAAATATGATCAGCCTCTTGAAGTATTTTAATTCTTTTTTCTGTCACTTCCCCCAAAATTCTTATAGCTAAACCTGGCCCTGGAAAAGGATGTCTATTCAATATATTTTTAGGAATATTTAAAGAAATACCAATTTTTCTAACCTCATCTTTAAATAATGTATTTAAAGGTTCTATAATCTTTAAGTTCATTTTTTTTGGTAATCCTCCAACATTATGATGTGATTTAATAGTTGCAGAAGGACCTTTAACAGATACTGATTCAATTATATCAGGATAAATAGTTCCTTGAGCCAACCATTTTGCATTTTTAATTTTTTTTGACTCTTGTTCAAAAATGTCAATAAAAGTTTTACCTATAGCCTTTCTTTTTACCTCAGGATCAATTTTCCCTTTTAATGAAGAATAGAATTTATTTTTTGCATTTACGCCAATCACATTTAAACCTAAATTTTTATATGATCTTAAAACATTTTCATATTCATTTTTTCTTAGTAAACCATTATCAACAAATACACAAACTAGATTATCTCCTACAGCACTATTTATTAAAAAAGCAGCAACTGATGAGTCAACTCCACCAGATAAACCCAATATCACCTTGTCATTTTTAAGTTTATTTTTTATTTCAAGAATAGAGGTATTAATAAATTTCTTAGAAGTCCAGCTTCCTTTACATCCACAGATACTGAAAGTAAAATTTTTTAAGATTTTAGATCCATGAACTGTGTGTGTAACTTCAGGATGGAATTGTAAGCCATATATTTTATGTTTTTTTACTTTGTAAGCAGCTACATTAACATCATTGGTGCTTGAAATAATTTCTAAATCGCTTGAAACATCTGTAATACTATCACCATGACTCATCCATACAATTGAATCTAATTTAATATTATTTAAAATTTTACTTTTTTTTCTAATACTTATTTTGGCTCTTCCATATTCTCTGGTATTAGATTGAGAAATTTTACAGTTAAATTTTTTTGCAATTAATTGAGCTCCATAACAAATTCCAAGAATTGGTATTTCAGGAAATTTTAGAAAATTAAAATTTGGCGAATCATTATTATTTACAGAGTAGGGGCTTCCTGAAAGGATGATTCCTTTTATTTTATTATCTACTTTTGGAAATGAATTGAAAGGATGTATTTCACAATAGACATTAAGTTCTCTAATCCTCCTAGCAATTAGTTGTGTATATTGAGATCCAAAATCAATTATTAAAATTTTTTCTTCCATTTGCAAAATTAAACTTCATCATAAAATTATACGAATTATATGTGAAATTTATATTTTAATTATATCTTATAAATAAAAATCTATCAAATAATTATATAAAATCAGATTTAATTATGGGAAGAGCATTTGAATACAGAAGAGCTGCAAAGGAAAAAAGATGGGATAAAATGTCTAAAATTTTTCCAAAACTATCAAAAGCTATAACTGTAGCCGTTAAAGAAGGCGGATCAGATCCAGAAATGAATTCAAAACTTAGAGCTGCTATTCAAAATGCAAAATCCCAAAATATGCCAAAAGAAAACATTAATTCTGCAATAAAAAGGTCTAATAACAAAGATTTTAAAGATTTTGAAGAAATTACATATGAAGGAAAGGGGCCACATGGGGTTCTTGTTATCATAGAATGTGCAACTGATAATACAACAAGGACTACAGCAAATATTAAATCATATTTTAATAAATCTGAAGGTTCGCTAGTACCACAAGGATCTTTAGAATATATGTTTGAAAGAAAATCAGTTTTTAATATTAAAAAATCAATCGAAATAAATTTAGAACAATTAGAGTTTAATTTAATTGATTTTGGTTTAGAAGAAATAATTAGTGATAAAGATGATATAATTATATATGGAGATTTTAAGAACTTTGGATTATTAAATAAAGGAATTTTAAAAAATAATTTAAATATTAACAAATCAGAAGTTAGAAGAATAGCAAATAATCCAATTAATTATAATGAAGAACAAATAATTGATATTGAAAAAATGCTCGACAAAATAGATGATGATGATGATGTTCAAAATGTATTTACAAATATTTTATAAGTAATATGATATTTAAAAATAATATTTCTATAAAAAAATACAATTCATTTAAGGTTGATCATAAAATCAAAAAATTTTATAGAATTCAGTCAAAAGAAGAAATGATTAAAGTAAAAAGATCAATTTCTAAAAATGAAAAAATAATTATTTTAGGAGGTGGATCGAACATCTTATTTACAAAAAATTTTAATGGTTCAATATTATATAATAACATTCTTGGGAAAGAGATAATAAAAGAAACAAAAAAAAACATATATATAAAATTTGGTGCTGGAGAGAATTGGGATAAATCTGTGGAGTTTTGTGTAAAAAATAAGTGGTATGGAATTGAAAATTTATCTTTAATACCAGGATCAGTAGGTGCCGCACCGATTCAAAATATTGGTGCTTATGGAACTGAAATTAAAGACTACATTTATGAAGTATCAGGAATAAATTTATCGAATGGAAAAAGTCAAATATATGAAAATAAGTTATGTAATTTTTCATATAGAAATAGTATTTTTAAAGGAAAATTGAAAAATA
>CERV01253682.1_pt1 | contig 12417 bp, 15 predicted proteins | sample 530871 | NCBI WGS metagenome assembly CERV01 (sample SAMEA2621045, study PRJEB7988) | marine metagenome | biome: marine biome (ENVO:00000447); feature: deep chlorophyll maximum layer (ENVO:xxxxxxxx); material: "saline water (ENVO:00002010), including plankton (ENVO:xxxxxxxx)" | depth 50 m
TTTGCCTATAGAATAACATTACTTTAAAAAGATAATTTATAAACAAAAATCATCTAGTCAGCTGATGATTTTATAAAAAGTAGTGTTATGAGAATTCCAATAATTTCAGATTCAGAGTTAGTTTCATCATATATAAAAGGTGATGAAAAATCCCTTGAGATATTAATTAAAAGACATAAGCAAAGAATATATAGTTTTATATATTCAAAAGTTTTAGACAGGGATCTTACAGAGGATGTTTTTCAAGATACTTTCATAAAAGTCATAAGAACACTAAAGCTTGGAAATTACAATGAGCAGGGTAAGTTTGTGTCATGGGTAATGAGAATTGCTCATAATTTAGTTATAGATCATTTTAGGAAAAACAAAAGAATTCCAAAGTTTGAAAACTCATATGATTTTGATATTTTTTCAGTTTTAAGCGATTCTTCATTGGATGCTGAAAAGTCAATGATTAAATCTCAGATACTTAACGATGTAAAAAAACTTATAGAACACTTACCTAATGATCAAAAAGAAGTTTTAAAGTATAGGTTTTATAATGATATGAGTTTTAAGGAAATTTCAGATAAAACAGGAGTTAGTATTAATACTTCTTTAGGAAGAATGAGATATGCACTAATTAATCTTCGCAATATAATAGATAAAAAAAATATTGTTTTAACTAGTTAAAATATATAATAATTGATTTTTTTTTTCGTTCTATATGAAAATAAAATATATGAATGAAAACTACTCTGTAAGTAAAAAAAAATCTGAACTTAATCCCAAAAAAGAAACTATTAATTTTATAATTAGTTATTCGAAATCACTTAATATTTTGAAATTAAACTCCAAAAATTTTGAGTTTATAATGAATTAGTGGAAAGTATTATTTAAATAAAGATTTTCGACCAATTTTTTTAGTAATTATATCATTTTCTATTTTCCAGCCTCTAGCTGGAGATTTTTCTCTTGCATAATAAATTATCTGAAGATGTAGTTTATTCCAAAGGGCTTTTGGAAATAATCTTTTTGCATCTTTCTCAGTTATCATTACATTTTTTCCAGATGATAAACCCCATCTGTACATCATCCTGTGTATATGTGTGTCTACAGGAAAAGCTGGAAAACCAAAGGCTTGAGACATTACAACACTAGCTGTTTTGTGGCCAACAGATGGAAGACTCTCTAAATCAATAAAATTTGAAGGCACTTTCCCTTTATGTTTTTCAATTAATATTTTTGATAAACCATAAATTCCTTTGCTTTTCATAGGGGAAAGTCCGCAAGGTCTAATAATGGCTTTAATTTCATCAACGGATAATTTAATCATCTTATATGGGTTGTCAGCCTTTTTAAACAGCAGAGGGGTTATTTTATTTACACGTTCATCAGTACATTGAGCTGATAGCAATACAGCTATTAATAGTGTATATGGGTCATGATGATTTAGAGGTATAGGCACCTCAGGGTATAACGACTCAAGGGATTTTAAAACAAAATTTACTTTTTCCTTTTTATTCATTAAATTATATTTGTTAAAGAATATAATTAATTATAAATATAAGAAATATGGGATTATTAAGAATCGGAGATAGTGCTCCAAATTTTGAATGTGAGGATCATAATGGAGATATAGTTAGGCTAAATGACTACAAAGGCAAAAAACTAGTTATTTTTTTCTATCCAAAAGCTAATACTCCTGGATGTACTGCACAGGCATGTAATCTAAGTGATAATTATGAAAAGTTAACTAAATCTGGCTATGAAGTGCTAGGTGTAAGTGCAGATGATCATAAAAAGCAAGGAAATTTTCAGAGCAAATTCAAAATCCCCTACAAACTTTTATGCGATATAGAAAAGAAAGTAATTAATTCATATGGAGTTTGGGGAGAGAAGAAATTTATGGGTAGAGAATATATGGGCATAATAAGAACAACTTTTATCGTTGATGAATCTGGAGTTATTATTGATATCATTGAAAAAGTAAAAACAAAAGATCATACAAATCAAATAATTGAATAACTACCCTTTAAATCCAAATAATTTTTGTTTTTTGATTTTTGAGGCAACTGATTTAGGAAGAAGTTTTTCCCAACCTTTTTTATTTCTTTTTATGTGTTCTAAAACTTTTTCTGAATAAATTCTTAATGAATCTTTATCATAATTTTCTACATCAACTACTTTGCCATTAAACTTAGAGAATTTGTACAGTTCTTTTATTCTTGGATGAACCTTTAAATTTTCACTTGTTATTATCTCTCCATCTTCGGAAATAACAGGATATAAGTACACTTTTAATTTTTTAAAGAATAATTTTCCGAATGCCTCTAAAATACCGCCGCTTAGTTTTATATAGTATTTTGGATCAAAAACTTCAATAAGATTATTAACTCCCATACAGAGTCCAATTTTTTTATCGGTATATAACGAGAAATACTCTACTAATCTGTAATATTCTTTGTAATTAGAAATTAAAACTGTTTCTCCAAGAGATCCTAAAAGTTTGGCTCTATCCATAAAATCCTTTTCATCTATTTCACCCTTATTCTCTAAATCAGCAAGTGTAATCTCAAAAATTACTACCGTATTTTCTTCTTTTACTTTCTTCTCTTTAAGAAATAGTTTCAAAGATTTCACATACATATCTTCATTTACCTTTGTGACAGGTCTAAACCTTCCTCTTAATGCTAGGATATTTTTTTTGTAAAGTGCCGCTGCAGGAAGTATATTTTGGCCGTTAGGTCCAAACAAAACAGCCTCAGTTAACCCATTCTTTACTAGCTCTAAACTCATAATTCTATTGTCAACACCTTTAAATACAGGTCCTGAAAAATTTATAGTATCAATTTCTAATTGTTCTTTATCTAGGTTATCATAAAGATATTTTATGATTTTTTTTGGTTCATTATGCTTGTAGAAAGCACTATATATTAGATTTGTCCCTAATATTCCTAAAGTTTCTTGCTGTTGACGAGCAATATTCTCTTTAAACCTGACATGAAGAATAATTTCATTATAGTCATCTTTAGGATCAATTTGAAACCTAATTCCTACCCAACCATGTCCTTTAAACTTTTTAGCAAAATCTATTGTTGCAACAGTATTTGCGTAACAAAAAAACATTTTGCTTGGATTATCTTTTCTCCCAACCCTTTTTTCTATTAATCCAGTCTCTTGTACAAGCATCTTTCTTAGACGATTCTGAGTTACATATCTTTTATCATCCTCAATCCCATATATTGCATCACTAAATGCCTTGTCGTATGCTGATAATGATTTTGCAATTGTTCCTGAAGCACCACCAACCCTGAAGAATTGCCTTACAGTTTCTTGTCCAGCACCAATTTCTGCAAATGTGCCATAAATATCATCGTTAAGATTTATTTTTAATGCTTTTTGCTTGATTGTAGGTATAGAATCAAACATTGGGTCACCATTATGAATTACATCATTCATTAAATGTTTTTTTGCCTTCAGCAAAGTTATTAAATTACTTACGGATTAAAGAAAAAAAATAGCTTATTTTTGATCATATTTAATTTATGATAAAAGTTAGATTTTTAGGTACAGGAACTTCTCAGGGGGTACCTATAATTGGCAGTGATCACCCAGTTTGCAAAAGCAGCAATTCAAAGGATAAACGTTTAAGATCATCAATATTGATAATCTGGGATAATTCTAATTTTGTTATTGACTGTGGGCCAGATTTTAGAATACAAATGTTAGAATCAGGTTGTAAAAAGCTTGATGCTATTATCTATACACATGAACACAGTGATCATGTTGCAGGATTAGATGATATAAGGCCGTTTTTTTTTAAACAAGGAAAAATCCCAATATATGCTCATAGTAGAGTTTTAGGAGAATTAAAAAAAAGGTTTTATTATATATTTGATAAAAACTATAGTTATCCTGGATCTCCCAAGGTTTTGGAGAATATAGTTACTTCAAAATTTAAAATTAATGATAAGAAAATTATTCCTATTAATGCAATGCATAAGGATCTACAGGTTTATGGCTATAGATTTGATAATTTTGCTTATTTGACTGACGTAAAAACGATTGATAATAAGGAAATAGAGAAGCTCTCTGGTACAGACGTTTTAGTAATTAATGCATTAAGAATTGAAGAACATTACTCTCATTTTAATTTAGACCAAGCACTAGAATTCATTTCAGCTGTAAGCCCTAAAAAAGCTTATTTAACGCATATTAGCCATATGTTAGGGTTTCATGATGAGGTAGAGAAGATTTTGCCTGATAATGTTTATTTAGCCTATGATGGATTAGAAATTACTATTTAAGATTTAATTTCATCCAATCTAAAAAATCATAGAAATTTTCTTGACTAACATTGTGTGCCATTTCATATTCTTTATAGGTATGGTTAATATTTTGAGATTTTAACCAGCTTATAGATTTTCTAGAAAAATTAACTGGAATTACTTGATCTTGAATTCCATGAGAGCAAAAATACTTTAGATCTGAATAATCTTTTACAGCTCCATCAATTAAATCCGTATTTATTTTTCCACTTAATGCTATAATTTTTTTAAACAAATTAGGATAATTTAATGACAGTGCATAGCTAAGAATAGTGCCTTGACTAAATCCAATTAAACAAATATTATTTACGTCAAATGAAAATTTACTTTTTAATTCATTTTCTACAAAATCTTTAATTTTTAAGATAGAGTCTTTAGCTTGAGATATATTGATTTTAATATTTGAAGAGTCATCTAAATTAATGTCATACCATGAGAAACCTCCATATGGAAGGGAGTAGGGGGCTCTTAATGAAACTATTTTATAGTTTTCAGGAAGTAAACGGGCAAATGAGAATAAATCATCTTCATTACTTCCATATCCATGGATCATCAGAACAAGAGGAGATGATTTGTTAGTATCAATTGAATCTCTAAAGCGATATTCGAAAGAATCTTTTTTTGTCATTAATTTAGTTCAGCTTGACCTTTGTTAATAACTCCGTAAACTTTTCCTTTTAGTTTAGATCCAATAAACATTGAGTTTTTTGATTTAGACAATATATTTTCTTCATCAAAAAGATATTCAGAGAGGGGGTTAAAAAGAGTTAAGTTAGCAGTGTTGCCAATTTTAATAAAATCATCGTCTATGCCAAATAGATTCTTTCCTCTAGTAAGAAGGTTTATTGTTGTTTTTATTGGGAACAACATATTTAAAGCTCCAAAAGCAGATTCTAAACCTATAGTACCAAAACTAGCATTATCAAATTCGATATTTTTAAGCTCAATATTTAACGGGTTATGATCTGATGTAATCATATCTATTGTGCCATCTTTTAGCCCAGCAATTAATGCTTTTGTATCTTCAGGTGTTCTAAGAGGTGGGCTTACTTTAAAATTAGTATTAAAATTTTGGATTTTATCATCATGGAAAAACAAATTATGTATGGCTACACTACAAGAAATATTTAATTTTTTAGATTTAGCTTCTCTAATTAATTTAACTGATTTTGCAGATGAAATAGTAGGGATGTGGAGAAAGCCTTTGGTATATTCTAAAACAGATATGTCTCTAGCAATATTTATTTCCTCAGCTATTGAAGGAATTCCTCTTAATCCAAGTGATGTGCTTATTAAGCCTTCATTCATCACTCCGTCTTGAGAAATGTTTTTGTCTTGTGGAAATGAAAAAACAGGCGTGTTAGATTCACAGGCGTATTCTAATGCAAGCTTTAGAATATTTGGATTTGACATAGGTTTCTTATAATCTCCAAAAGCAACAGCGCCAGATTCCTTCATGTCAAGTATTTCAGACAATTCTGTCCCATTTGAATTTTTTGTTAATGCACCTATAGGATATACGTTTACAATCTTATCCTGAGTTAAAGAATTTAAGTACTCAATTTCAGTCTTTTTTTCTATAACAGGGGAGGTGTTTGGTTGCAATCCAATTGAAGTAAAACCAGATCGTGAAGCTACTTTAATTCCATTTAAAATAGTCTCCCTCTCTTCATATCCAGGTTCACCAAAGCATACGCTATAATCAAACCAGCCTTTTGAAACATATAAGTTATTAAAGGATATTTCTTTATAGTTTTTAGGATTCTTTAGATTTTTCCCAATATTAGTTATAATATTATTTTCAATAAGTATGTCAACTTTGGAATTATGAAAATCACTTTTTTTATCAATTATTATTGCTGACTTTATAAGTGAATTCATTTATGATGGAATAAATTAAATGAAATAAATTTTGACAAAAATAATAAAACCATTTCTATTTTATAGATGAATTTTATTATAAAAAAAAGGTTTAAGTAGACTTTTAATTAAAAAAAAATGAATTTTCAACTACTGCCGTTTTAATTTTAAAATTTTCTTTGCTTTCCGTCCAAGCTACTATTGTATTGCTTTTTTCTTTATTTAGGGTAATTACTGGAAACCCAGAAGACCTACTCTCAGAAGATTCATCAATTAGTAATAATTTATTTTGACTTCCCCCCTTTGTAATCATCTGGAGTTTTATATAAGCCTTATCATCTATTATATCTATAAAGCTTATGATAGCATTATTTGGATTTAATAATTCAATATCTACTCTTCCAATAGGATCATTTGCTTCAACCAGTATGGGTCGTTGAAAGCCACTAGATATGTTGTCTGTAAAAACAACTTTTATCTGGTTTTTATTTTCTGAAAAAGTATACCAAACAACAGCAGAATTATTTTTGTAAGTTGAAATTGCAGGACCATTAACAGGACAACCAGATATTTCCCAATTATCATTAAAAATATTGATAGGTTTACTCCATTTACTATCCTTTTTATATGAATAATAAATATCTCTTACTTCATCTTCGGATCTATCTCTATATACAACAATTGATTCTCCATTCTCTGTAATTGCCAAATCAGTTTGGCAACAATCACACACTCTATCATCAATTAAAAGATCTTCTAATATATTTCCATCAATGTTATAAGATGTGCCTCTAAGAGTCATTTGAGGTCTAATAGATTTATCATGATTTGATAATTCATTTTGTCTTCCATCTAAGTATGTAGACAAGAATCCATTTTTTGTGTTAATTGTTGAAACAAATCCATGTTCAGTTTTAGTGTTGTCACTATGAAGTTTTAGAGGATTGCTCCAGTTGAATCCTTGATCAGTTGAATTAACGATTTTAATGTCATAAGAATATTTTTTTTCACTACTCATTTCTAGATAATGGGCAGTAATTCCGTTTAAATTGTCAGTCGTTAATTCAGGAAAATCAGCCCAATTAACAAACATTTTATCTGATTTAACTATTAAATTAGGTTTATTCCAAGAATAATTTAAATTGTCAAACATACTGAACAAGAGACTGCTTTCTTTTTTATCAGGGCTTGACGATATATAACTTAGATAAATATTACCCGAATTAGATAAATGTAAATTGGGTTCAGAAGCTTCTACTGGAAAATTAGTACTAACATGATTAATATATTTAGTTTTATCACAGCTATAAAAAACAATAAAAACTATAGATGCTATAAAATATTTTACCATTTTCTAATATTTAGCTGACTTGCCATTAGTTAGAGAATTAATAATGAAATTCCTTAAATCTTGATTAGAAGATTCTAAATCTTCTGCTCTCAAATACATCATATGACCGCTCCTATAACCTTTAAATGTGAATCTGTCATTCATTTTTCCACTCGGGTCTGTTTGCCACATTGTATACTTTCCTTGAAAATATGTTGTAGCCCCATCATAATAGCCTGACTGAATAAGTACTTTTAAATATGGGTTCTGAGCCATTGCTTGTCTTAAATTATCTCTAGTGTTGTCATTTTCTCTATTCCATGGATGAACTGGCCCAAAAACGTTGTATTTTATATCTGTGCTAAAGTTCAGTTCATTTTTCATATAATAATTAATAGCAGGAGTAAATGAATGTTCCCATGAATCTAATTCAGCATTACTATCAGGTCTTGATCCTGCCTCCATTTTATCTAAACCTAAGTATCTTGAATCTAATCTACCAATAGTATAACCAGATTCGTCTCTTAGTAGTTCTTTCCAGAAGAAATTTGTAGGAACATCTAGATTATGACTTATTATATCATCAAAGCTTATCCCAGAGTAGTAGGACATTTTTTTAGCAACTTTTGTTTTTTCTTCGTTGCTAATAAAACCACCTTTAGCTATCGCTGGTAATAACTCATTTATCGTGAAATTTTCAGATTCAGGAAGAACCTCTAATAAATCTCTTTCTTGAAGTGATTTATCTAAAACTTTATGATACCATGCAGCAGCTGTATAGTAAGGTAAGTTTATTGCTGAAGACACTGCACCTCCTGTATCATAAACCTTATAATCTGCGGGTGATACCATAATTACGCCATTTAGATACATCCAATGTCTGTTCTGTAGTTCATGTGAAAGGCCCATAACTCTAGTGCCTCCGTAACTCTCGCCAATAATATATTTAGGAGATTCCCATCTGTTTTTTCTTGTGATAAATGTGTTTATCCATGTTGCTAGATATTTAATATCAGCATTTATACCAAAGAATAGCTTTTTATCTGGCATATCTCCTTTTGAATCTGGAATCATTCTAGAGTATCCTGTATTTACTGGATTAACATACACAATGTCAGCAACATCTAAAATTGAATACGGGTTATCCTTCATCCCATACGGCTGTATTGGAAAACCTTCATCATCAATTTTAAGTACTCTAGGCCCAGTATATGCTATATGCATCCATAATGAACCTGATCCAGGACCTCCATTGAAAGAGATAACTATTGGCCTTTCAGGTCTATTAATTTTTTCATTTTTATCACCGATTCTTTTATAATAGGTATAGAATAAAGTAGCTATTGGACTCCCATCTTTATTCCATACTGGCTGAGTCCCAACCTCTGCTTTATATTTTATCGACTTATTATTTATTGTGGTCTCATGATATGATTCAACTATAGTGTCAGTTGGAATTGAGATTTTTTGGCTATAGATGCTAAAGCTAATTAGAAATACGAAGTAGAATAGTATATTTTTCATTGATAAGTAGTTTTTGTATTTGTACTAATGTAATAATTTTTTAGATAAACTATTAATTTAGAATTTTTCAAAAATCCCTAATCCAAATAATGCAAAGTCATATTTTACAGGGTCATTTTTGTCAAATTTTCGTAATTTATGATCTAATTCTACTACTGTTTTATGATCATTTTGCTTCCTTGTTATAAGATTTAATTTTCTAGCTACATTGCCCGTATGAACATCTAATGGACATGACAGGTACTTAGGAGAGATAGATTCCCATATTCCAAAATCAACCCCGTTATTATCTTTTCTAACCATCCATCTTAAAAACATATTAATTCTTTTAGCAGCTGATCCTTTCATTGGGTCTGAAATATGTTTTGTGGTTCTTAAAGAATATGGGATTTCAAAAAATATTTCTTTTAATTTAGATATTGAACATTGAAGAGAATCATTCTCTATATTATTGCTAAAAATGTTTTCTAATCCGCCATAATTTAAATAAATGTAATTCAAGCTTTTTATAAATTGTATTAAGTCAATTCCATTAAATGTTCTATGAACAAATGGCTTTAATTTAATTAGGTCATTTTCTGTATAATTAAGGACAAATTCATAGGGAGAGTTTTCTAATAAGCCCATAAGAATTTTCCCATTTTTTATAATAGTTTTTCTGTTCCCCCATGATATAACTGAAGTTAAAAATCCTGAAATTTCAATATCCTCTTTTTTATTAAATAAATGAGGTATCTGAATAGGGTCTGAATCAATAAAGTTTATATTATTATATTGATTAGCCTTATAGTTTAAAAATGATACTAATTCTGTAGTACTAAGATTATCCAATGTCTATTTTATAATTCCATCTGAAATTTTAAGAATTCTATCAGATTTTTTTGCTAAATCCATATTATGAGTAACAACAATAAATGTATGGTTAAAATTCTTTCTTATTTCAAAAAACAGGTTATATAAATTATTTGCAGATTTACTATCAAGATTTCCTGAGGGTTCATCTGCTAAAATTAATTTAGGACTGTTAATAAGAGCTCTAGCAACCGCAACTCTTTGTTTTTCCCCACCAGATAGTTCATTAGGCTTATTATTAATTTTATTACTTAAGTTTAAAAAACCCATTAATTCAATAGCTTTTTTTTCTAAGTCTAAAGTGTTTGTTTTTTTAATATATCCTGGAATACAAATATTTTCAAATGCAGTAAATTCAGGTAGTAATTGATGAAACTGAAAAATGAATCCAATATTTTCATTTCTGAAATTAGCTAATGATGTTTCATCTAGTTTTCTAATATCAACACTGCTTATATGTAGCTCTGAATTTGAATTATTAGTGGGAGGTTCTAAAGTCCCTAAAATATGTAATAGTGTGGTTTTTCCAGCTCCAGAATCACCAACTATTGATACGAATTCACCTTCATTAATATTAATATCAACTCCTTTTAAAACATGGAGTTTATTAAAGTGTTTATGAATATTACGTCCTTTAACCATAATTTATTAATATTACACTAATAAAAGTACCACTTTATAATCAAAATTAAACGCTAATATAGATCTATAATTTAAATTATGAATTCAACGTTAAACTTTGCATATTTTGCTGGAGGATGTTTTTGGTGTACAGAAGCTATATATTTAAAGATAAGAGGAGTTGTTAGTGTATTGCCAGGATATGCTGGAGGTCATTTAGCTAACCCCACATATGAACAGGTATGTTCTGGTGATTCAGGACATACTGAATTGATTAAAATCGAGTATGATTCTAAAGAGATTGATTATCTCAGCTTAGTTGATATTTTCTTCAATACTCATGATCCCACTACTTTAAATAAACAAGGAAATGATGTTGGGACTCAATACAGATCAGCCGTTTTTTGTATTAATAAAGATGAAAAAAGAATAGTGATAAACTTTATAAAGAGCCTACACAACAGTGATAAGATTGTTACAGAGGTTAATTTACTAGATGTATTTTATCCAGCAGAAGATTATCATAAAAACTATTATAATATGAATAAAAGAGCGCCTTATTGTTCAGCTATAATTGCTCCTAAAATAAGTAAGTTTATGAGTAGTTATAAGGAGTCTTTAAAATAGTTATTTAAGGTTTTTGAACCCAATTCTTCTTAACATCTTCTTTTCAAATTCCCAGAAAAATTTAAATTCCAAAAAAATTGCCGCAACTATTAGTAATATTGGCTGGTATACTATAGTTACAATTATTATCTCTAGAGGCCAAAACAGAAACCAATCAAGATTCTCAGAATTAATTCCTAAAAATTCTTTAAATGGCGAAGAAATTATTGCTGAAGTAGATCCAGTAATTCCAAAGACAATAAAAATCTTAGCAATTTGAAAATTAGAAGATATGCCCCATCTGGTTTTAAGTTTTTCAAACATTTATCCTAGTAGTTTAATTATTTGATCTGCAAGCTCTACACCAATTCTATCTTGAGCTTCAGATGTAGCTGCACCTATATGTGGTGTTAAAGATATCTTAGGATTCATTAATATCTTTATATCTGGGTTTGGTTCATTCTCAAAAGTATCTAATGCAGCAAAAGCTACTTTTCCATTATCAAGATATTTAATTAGGCATTCTTCGTTAATAACACCACCTCTAGCAGCGTTAATTATTCCAACCCCATCTTTCATTAATTCAAATTCCTTATCAGAAATTAAATAATCTTTTTGTGCAGGAACATGAAATGTTATAAAATCAGAATTAGTTAAAAGGTTATTAAAGTCATCTGTTTTTATTTCAAAAGATTTTACACTTTTATCAAAGAATGATAATTCTAACGAAACTTGAGTTTGATTTAAATCATAAATTGAGATATTCATACCTAAACCTATTGCAGTTTTTGCAACTTCTTGACCAATTCTCCCAAAACCAACAATTCCTAGTGTTTTTCCTTTGAGCTCAGCACCTTTAGCATATGACTTTTTTAGTTCCTTAAATTTGGTGTCTCCTTCAAGTGGCATATTTCTATTAGATTGGTATAGATATCTAACACATCCAAAAAGATGAGCAAAAACAAGTTCTGCTACAGATAGAGAGGATGCTGCAGGGGTATTTACAACATTAATTCCTTTATCTCTTGCATATTCTACATCTATATTGTCCATTCCAACACCACCTCTTCCAATCAATTTTATGGACTTGCAGTTATCAATTAGATCTTTCCTTACTTTTGTGGCACTTCTAACAAGTAAAGCATCAATATTGTTTGTGTTGATATAATCAATTAAATCACCTTGAGAAACAGTTTCTGTTATAACTTCAAAACCATTAGATTCTAATTTTTCTATACCACTATTGGATATTCCATCATTTGCTAACACTTTCATACTATATTTTATTTTCTAATTCACTCATTACTTCAGCTA
>CERV01021732.1_pt1 | contig 12255 bp, 8 predicted proteins | sample 530871 | NCBI WGS metagenome assembly CERV01 (sample SAMEA2621045, study PRJEB7988) | marine metagenome | biome: marine biome (ENVO:00000447); feature: deep chlorophyll maximum layer (ENVO:xxxxxxxx); material: "saline water (ENVO:00002010), including plankton (ENVO:xxxxxxxx)" | depth 50 m
GTTAGAACAAATACCACGACAAAAATCTATGGTACTAGAAAATTGGGTTGATGAAAGTAGATTCAGTAATTTTGAACAAAAACCCCCTGAATATTTTTTATATATAGGAAGATTTGAACCAGTGAAGAATCCTGAAAGACTGATTAGAGCTTGGAACCCTGAATATGGAAAATTATTAATGGTAGGCAGTGGTCAATTAGAAAAAGATCTAATAGTTTTAATAAAACAGCTTGGTTTAAGCAATACTATCGAACTTCATTCAGAGATTGACGATGTTGGGTCATTGCTAAGTAAAGCACATGCCTTGATCATCTCATCTGATAGAGAAGGATCTCCAAAAGTTTTATACGAAGCGCTGTACTGTAAAGTTCCAGTTCTTTCAACAGATTGTGGCAACATTGCAGAAGTGCTACCAAATGAATCTATCGCAGAAACGAACGATAAATCATTCCAGCATTTATTAGAAAAATGGGTAGGAAAAATTAATGAACTTAGCTTATTGCAAAAGAATTGTTTCAATCAGATTAAGAGTAAGAACCTACTTTCCATACAAACCCAAAAAGTAAATAGAAAGTATCAAGAATTTTTATCTATAGCATCCAAATAAAAATCGATAGTCTTTGAATGCATCAAATCAGATGTTAAAAAAATATTGCTTGGAACATCTTCTTTTTCAGATAAATTTTTTACTGTTTCAACTAATGAATTGAATTTATTAAATTCAACTTTTCCTTGAGGAAAGCACATTTCCAGAACTTCTCCTGGGCCCCCTCTATCCCAACCAGCAATCTTCTTTCCCATCATGGCTGCCTCTAAAATTGTTCTACCAAATGGCTCAGGTTTTGATGACAAATTCAAAACCACTTCTGATAAGTAGTAAATCTCTCTAATGTCGTCTTTGGCATTATAAAAGTAAACTCTATTTTGTAATCTATAGTCTTCAATAAGCTTCTTTAAGCTATTTAAATATTTAGGTTTAGCAGATGCATATGGTCCAACTATTAAGCCTGAATAATCCTCGGGTAGATCAGACATTAGTTTGATAAATGATTCCTGGCCTTTCCATGATGATAATCTTCCTGGAAAAGTAATAATTTTCTTATTCTTTAAGTTTGTAAATTGTTGAAAGAAATTATCCTTATAACTTTCAGATGGAACAAAACTATTTGAAAAATATTCTTCATCAGACCCTCTATAAATCAATCTAGGAGGTTTTTTTAAATATCTTTCATAGTTTTCATTAATATAGTTTTCCACTGTTTTAGAAATAGCAATCACTCTATCAAAGCTTGCCATTATTCGACTATAGAAAGGTGTGCTATATAAACCATGAAATGTGGAAAAAATAATTGGCCTTGGGTTTTTTATAAATATTTTTGATAACTGGAGAACCCAAGCTGGTACTCTAGAACGAATATGAACTATGTCTGGCGATATTTCATTAATTACATCAGCTAATTTTTTTGCCTGAAATAACGTAAAGATACTTTTGTTTGAGATCTGAAGATGGATATGATTGCCACCATCTTCAATTAAATTTTTTACCTGTCTGCCGCCATTTGATATCACATATGATTCATGTCCTTTCTTTACTAGGTAGTTATTAAAATCTAAAACACCTCTCTCTACTCCACCAGTGTTGAGTGTTGGAAGAATTTGTATTACTTTTAATTTACGCATCTAAAGAATTAATCCTTATTCTACCGTATCTAGTTTCCTCAAAATTAATTTCCATTTTTTTTAATGTCTTTGAAACGATATCGATCATTTTTGAAGAATTGCCACAGATAACAATTAATGGAAGTTGTTCTTGGTTGGTTAAAACAAAATCTTCAACAACTACTTCCACATCACCATGTCTTACACCATGCAAATCAAGATTGAGTAGCTGGTTTTCAAAAAATGTCTTCACTTATCTGTGTATATCTCTACGTAAGTGCTGTCATCTGAATTTTTATAAGCCCTGGCCATTGCAGGAGTGTTGAATATCATTGCAGGATTGCCATTTGAGTCTAATGCTATGACGCCCCCATCTGCTCCCATATCTCCTAACTTATCAATTACAGCCTGAGCGGCCTGCTCAATACCTAAGTTTTGATATTTCACTAATGCGCAAATTTCTTTTGCAACACCAAGCCTTATGAAGTACTCACCATGACCAGTACCTGACACACCGCATACATTATTTTCTGCCCATGTTCCTGCACCGATAATTGGTGAATCTCCAATCCTGCCTGGTTTCTTGTTTGTCATTCCGCCAGTTGACGTGCCTGCAGCTATGTTGCCGTACGCATCTAAAGCAACAACACCTACTGTGCCCATTTTGCTTTTCTTTTGTTGATTTCTTGCTCTTTCAAGCTTTTCTTTTGAATAAAAATAGCTTGGGTAGACAATCTCCAAGCCAGCCTCCTTAGCAACTCTTTCAGCCCCTTTACTGGAAAACATAACATGTTTTGTATTTTCCATTATGTGTCTTGCTAGCCTTATAGGATTTTTAACGTTTGTCACAGAAGCAGCTGCTCCAGCATTTAAATCAGAACCATTCATAATGGAAGCATCTAATTCCTGTTTAAATTCTGATGTATAAACTGCTCCCTTTCCAGCATTGAAGAGTGGATTATCCTCCAATATAACTATGGCCTCCTCAACAGCATCTATACTTGTGCCGCCCTTAAGCATAATCTCATAACCTTTATTAGCTGACTCTTCTAAAGCCTTTTTAATGCCATCGATATCATCTTGAGCCATGCCTGTGAACCAACCTGCACCACCATGGATAACAATTGAAACATTATTTATTTCAGCAAATGTTGAAAGCGTGAAAAAAAGAAGAAGGCTACTCAGAGCTTTTTTGATAGTAAGCAACATAATCAATAATAAGTTTTTGTGAGTCATAACAATCAGCAGTGTCATTAATTTTGCAATACTGATCTGCATTTGGTGTGTATGTTGGATAATGTCCACCAACAGCAGAATTAAGAATCATATGAAATCTTTCTAAGAATGGGTTTGGTTCGAGATTTTCTAATGTTGTATAGTCCAACGTAAATAAAACTACATCATTATAAACCCATTGAAATCCTTGCTCATCCCATATAAGGCTTATGACATTATGATTGGCTGGGTCACTGGTAAAATCTTGAGATGATAGAGATGTCCATCTGGAATAGTACCTATGGTAATCATGGCCATAATGAGCTGTCGTGTTTATTTGATCAATCAATTGATCTTTTCCTTCCATAATGTCGATCTCTCCACTTTTTGGCCAACCCCCATATCTATCGTATTCTGGCATCATCCAAATTGCTGGCCATACTCCATTCATCGACGGTGCAGAAAAACCAACATCTATCCTGCCAAATAGAAACGTTTGGCCACCTTTTGATCTTAATCTGGCACTGTAATACTGATCATCTGATTCATTGTATTTTGGCACTATATATAAACAGCCATTTTTTACATAAACATTTTCAGATGAGTCAGTATAAAGTTGCCATTCGCTGTTGCCCCAACCTGGGATCCCATACTGTGAGCCATCGCCATACATATATGACCATACATTAGTGTCTAAAACATTACCGGTGAAATCGTCCTGCCAAACTAAATTAAATTCATCGTACTCATTTGGGGTAATATTTGGGCAGAAATCAACAGATGGAGCTGGTGTTGGTTCAGGCGCTAAACCACCTTCTATGACAACATTATCGTATAGAACTCCACTGGGGTTATAAGCAGTTGCTATATTGTTATAGCCAAATTGAAGGTAATATCCTTGTTCAGCATCAGCATCAACAGTTGTGGTTATCTCCCCTCTGGACCATGTTTGTTTTGAAATATCTGTCATATCTTGCCATTCGTATTCAACTGTTGAAAACCCAGAATTTGGATCAAGTTTTTTTATAAATGCTCTAGCACTAGATGGTTCTTCAACTGCGGAACCTTCAGCAGCTGGCCTTTTAGCATCAAATGAAAATGAAAAATCCCCTTCAAAGGAATCATTTATTATGAACTCTCTGTACACACTTGTTTCCAGACATACTGAGTTATGATCATCACCATAATTGCTAAAAATATTTAAATACTGATCGCCACCATTTACGCCAGCTTCTCCCGATGAAATGCTACTAATATTTTCGCCATTTGGAGCAGGACTTACTTGGTAACCATCTATATAACTAGTGCAATCTGTTTGAAATCTATTTACATAAGCCTTCCATGGACTAATGTTTTCAACATCAGCTGGATAATCTTCAAAATCATCGACATACAAAGTATTTGGAGCTGGTGTTGGCTCCGGTGTCGGTTCTGGAGTTGGTTCCGGTGTTGGCTCTGGAGTTGGTTCCGGTGTTGGTTCTGGGGTAGGAGCTGGTGTAGGAGCCGGTGTAGGTATTGGATAAATACCCTCATTAGTCCCAGATGAACCGCCTGAACATGCTGTTACTAATATTAAAATAAAAATATTTACTATTTTAAGTTTAATTTTAGACATGAATTAATAAGCTATTTTTGATTTGAATTAAGACCTGATTATATCAATAGCCAAACATATGTAAAATGTTGACATACATTACCAATAAGTTTATTTTTTAAGCAGTTTTAATCAACTCTAAGGGGAATAATGGACTTTCTAAATACACTTCTAAAAACTTTAATGTTGCTAACCTTAATGCTTCCAACTTTTGCTCAAGAAAATGATGAAGAAGATGAAGGATTAGAGGTAGTTGTAACAACTGCTACAAAAACTGAAAAAGATATACTTGATACTGCTCAAGCTGTTACAGCTTTGACAGGCACTCAATTGATTGAATTGGGTCTAAACAACATAAAAGATCTAAATAATATGATTCCAGGTCTCTATGTTCAGAATACTGATACCAATGCACCAATCATAACTTTAAGAGGCATTAGAACCGAGAATGTCACTGAATTAGGTGATCCTGCAGTTGGTATACATGTTGATGGTGTTTATGTAGCAAGACCGCAAGCAGCCAATGCACTGATGTTTGATTTAGAAAGAACAGAGCTTACAAGAGGTCCTCAAGGTACTTTATATGGTAGAAACTCAGTTGTTGGAACTTTAAATATAGTTACTGCTAAACCAAATTTTGATATTCAAGGTGGTTCATTAAATTTAGAAGGTGGGCAATTAAATCAAGCTGGATTAAGAGCACACTATAACCTTCCAATTAATGAAAAATTGGCATTAAGATTTGCTTATATGGAACAATCTAAAGATTCATTTTTAGATGGTTATTGGGATGGTTCGCAGCTTGATTGGAGAAGATTACCTTCTAATATCACAGATCAATTTCAAGCAATTACTAGTCCAGATCAAAGAAGTTATTTATCTGATTATGCTTGGTACCTAGGCTGCTCAACTCAACCTAGTAATGGTTGTGGTCAAGGAACATTTGCAGATCCTTTCACAAAAGTTAAAGCTGACCCAGCAGACTTCTATACAGCTATTCAAGATAGTGCATGGAGAGTAAGCGCAACTTATGTCATTGATGATAATGCTGACATCAATCTTCAATATGAAAATTATGAAGATAACGGAAAGGGTTGGACTAATGTGCTCAGCTGCGAATTGATGAAAACAAGACAAGGTGCAATGGCTAAAGATGGACCAGCTAATACATGTACGGATATCCTTGGTTCTGAAAATAGATTCCAAGCTTATGCAAACACTCCTGGCTTTAATAAGATGAATATGGATTCATTTAGAGCAATATATAAACGTCAACTAAATGAAACAACTAACTTAACTGTTAACTATGGTTATCAAGAGTTAGAACAATCAAGCCAATTTGAAATTGATTCAGGTGTGAATTATCAATATGGCATGGCTTTCAATATAAATAGACTTCTTACTGAATCAAATGTTTTGGATGCTTATCTAACTGGAGCTGACGATAAATGGGCTTGGGTTGGTGGAGTTTTTACGAGCACTGAAGACAACGATATGCTTGCAAATTTCACAGCCGAATTAAATGGGCATGATTATTTTTGGCAACCCAATAGAGAACTAAACCATTATGCAGTTTATGGTCAGGCAACATATGCATTAAGAGATGATCTATTTTTTACCTTTGGAGGAAGATTCTCTTACGATGAAAAATCAGATGTAGGTGGCAGAAATATTAACTGTAATAGTGGTAATGGTTGTTATCCTGAAATTTATGGTACTGGTGGCAATCCATTTGACGCAATCAATCAATTAGCTCCAGATTATTGGATTCAAATGGGTAAAATGGTTGACGGTGTCGATTGTGTAGCACCAATGATTGGTTGTGGTGTTGTTGTTACAAATAATGATACTTCACAATCTTGGGATAATTTCTCTTGGCGTTTAGGTCTTGATTGGGACATGAGTGATACCTCATTTATGTACGCTTACTTAGCTAACGCCTATAAATCAGGAAGCTTGGCTGATGTGTATGTGGCACCAAGTAACTCATTGTTGTACTCTGAAGGTCAAAGAGTAGACCTTAATTATGACCCAGAATATGTAACTACAGGTGAGTGGGGTGTTAAAGCAAAAAATGAAGACAATACGTTAAATTATTCCTTTAATGTTTTTTATACAATTTACGATGGCAAACAATTTACAGGTAACTTGCCAGTTGATGTGGTTGAAGTATATGGGTACGATTCTGACCCAAATTCACCAACATTTGGCCAATTCACATATTACGATCAAGGTGTAACTCTTTGGACAACCGAGAACTTTGGTGAACAAACTCATTGGGGAGTTGAGTTTGAATACACATGGTTACCTTATGATGGAGGTAAACTATCAGGCTTCGTAACTAGTTACCACACAGAATTTACAGATGATTTCAATACAATGTGGAGATATGGTCAGGATGCTTTATTTGGAAGAGATTATGGAGCTTCAATTGATCCAACAAATCCTAATAACTTTGTAAACTTAAAAGGCAATGAAGCACCCTACACTCCAGATGTAGCCTTAACAGTGCGATTTGAGCACACCTATAGACTACAAAATGGTATGGAATTAAAACCTGGTGTTAATTACCACTGGGAAACTGATTCTTATGTAACTCCATGGAATATGGACAAACACGTTGATGATGAAGGTGGTTGTGATGGTCCTGGTTATTTCTGTTTACCACTTGAGAACTATACTGATCTACGTCCAGCTTGGGAGATGTTTGATTATTTCTTAACGTTGGATTCTAAAGACAACTGGTATATTCAGTTTGCATCTTACAATGCAAAAAGTGAAGTTGTGCCATGGTCTATAGGAGTTGAAGCAGGCATACCTAGAGGAGCTTATTCCGCTCCATCTCAAAAGTTGATTAGATTTGGATACTACTGGTAAGTAGTTAGTATTTTTGTTTAATATATAAGGGAGGTTCGCCTCCCTTTTTTTATGACTACACCTGATCTATCAGATAAATACCCACATCTTCCTTTCATCTTAGGATTCACGCCCTACACAAATGTTACAGAATTTGCAGGCAAAATAGTTACAGTTGAATGTCCAGATGACAATTCTTTAGTAAGAGAGATCTTATCTAGAGATGGAGAACAATCTGTTTTATTCATTAATGGTAGCAAATCAAAGAATGTTGCTTTATTAGGAGACAATCTTGCTGAATTAGCTATTAAAAACAATTGGGGAGGAATTATAGTCAATGGCTGTGTTAGAGATATTCAAATATTAAAAAATATGAACTTAGGCATTTATGCTCTTGGAGCTTGTCCAAAGAAAAGCAATAAAAATGGTAAAGGGGAGATTAATGCATCCTTCGTGGTTGATGAAGTCAACATACAACCAGAATACTGGGCATATGTTGACCAAAATGGAATTCTTATCTCAGCAAATGAGCTTGAGTCTTAGTAACACTCAAGGACCTTTTCGCCCTTCTCTCTTCCTATCTCTACATTCATTAAATCTAAATCTAGTGGTCCTTTTGTAGCAATGTATAGGGGTAAATTTACCTTTGATAAGTCAAGACTACTGTTATTAGAAAAACACTTTATAGGTAAACTATAGTCAATAAAAGTATCAGACTTTGTCAAAAATTCTGAAAGATCTAATACTGGAGTGCACCCTATTCCACATGAAATTAAATATTTAATATCCTGATTTGTTTCATTTACCCTTGCTCTCAAGTTTATATATCCATCATCAAATGATCTTAAATTAAGAATTTCTTTCGATAGAAGTAAAAAGCTATTGAGGTGATCTGACTCAGTAATTTTCAGTTTTAAGGTATCGTCCTGTTTATTAACATCAATTAAGTCGACTTTAACAATATTATTTTGTGAAGAAACTTTATTACTTGAAATCTGTACTTGTTGAAGGTTGCTTTCTTGAATGTAACCTATGAAATTCTCACTAATTGTACCTTTTAATAACTCAATTTTAGGGAGTTGTTCGTTAGCATTGATTTCTCCCTCATCAAGATTAGGAACTGAAACATTATCCTCATAAGTAAGGCCGTAGCCATATGCAAATAATGGGTCACTTGTTGCATCATAGTAATTCAAGTTTGCTTGATAGGTGTTTTTAGGCCAACTGAAGGGTAATTTACCAGTAAAGTCATAATTTGTCTTATCACCATTAACCAAAACATCTGTCATGCCTCTTGATTCAGTACCTGGTAACCAGGCAACTACAAAAGCGTCAGATAAGTTAATTTCTTTTGTTACCCATAATGGTCTACCAGTAAAAAACAAAGAAACAGTAGGTATCTTATTTTCTGCAAGCAGCTCTAAAAATGCTATGTGTCTTTTAGATGAAAAATTTAAATTACTTCTATCGCCCACGCCTTCAGCATATGGTTGTTCTCCGTATGCAACAATTGCAACATCATAATCCTCAGCATTTACACTATTTAAAAACTGTACATGGGTAACATTTTCAGCTCCGACTTCTTCTTTAAGAGCATCTAAAAAAGTAACCGAATTAGGAAAGTCTTTATTCTGGTTATTGGTGCCTTGCCAATCTAGTGTCCATCCGCCTGTTTGAGTTCTCAAAGAATCAGCATCAGGACCAATAACTAAGACCTTTTTTCCTTGTTTGATTGGTAACACATTTTCATTATTTTTTAATAGCACTAAAGATTCTCTCACTGCTTGGCGTGAAATATCTCTATTATGTTGTAAACCTACTTCAGAAAAAGGAGAATTTGATGGTTTCTTTCCCTCAAATAGACCAAGCCTTTCTTTTACAATTAAGATTCTCCTCACTGCATCATCTAACCGTTCAATTGGAATATCACCATTCTCTGCTTGTCTTAAAGTATTACGATATAGATCCTTCCAATTTTCAGGAACCATGTACATATCAACACCTGCAATAAGTGATTCTGGGCAACTACCATTAGAGCATCCTGGTATTTGACCATGACCATTCCAGTCCCCAACAACAAAACCATCAAAACCCATTTGGTTCTTTAGAACCTCAGTAAGAAGGTATTCATTTCCATGTACCTTTGAACCATTCCATGAATTAAAACTTGCCATCACAGTTTGTATACATGCATCAAGAGCACTGTAATAAGGTGTTCCATGTATATCCTTTAAAATATTTTCACTTACCTTTGTATCTCCTTGATCAACACCTAAGTAAGTGCCCCCATCGCCCAAAAAGTGTTTTGCAGTACCAATAATTTTATTTGGTGCTAGGAATTGATCTCCTCTTCCTTGTAAACCATATATGAATGCTTCACCTAATTTTGAAACTAATTCTGGGCTTTCAGAATAACCTTCATAAGTTCTTCCCCATCTATAATCTTGTGGAACTGTAACGGTTGGGGCAAAAGTCCAATAAAGACCAGTAGCTAGGACTTCTTCTGCCACAGCTGCGCCAATATCCTCTAAAAGCTTTTCATTAGCTGAAGCACCAAGACCAATATTATGAGGGAAAATTGTGGCACCAAAAACATTGCTGTGACCATGCACTGCATCTGTGCCCCAAAGAATCGGAATATCTGCTCCTGAATTCGTTGATTCATCATAAAAATCCTGTGCGAGACGTTTCCACTCATTTGTACTAGCTCTTTGATTGCCATTTGGTGAGGTATTACCTCCATTAAGAATCCCGCCTATTGGATATCTTTTAAGATCGCTAGGTTTAATAAAATCTAAATCAGCCATAATTGTTTGGCCAACTTTTTCTTCCAAGGTCATTTCAGACAAGACCTCTTCAACAAAAGCCATATTTCCAACTGGGCAAGAATTTACTCTTTCCCAATTCAATTCATCGCTAAATAACGGTATTGATAGTAAAAATATTATTACAAAACGTTTCATATTTATTATGCGTAATTTATATATATTGCAGCCAAGATAGCAACGATGGTAATCGACCCTATATTGAATAACTTTGAGGTTTTGAAATCCTCTGCAGTTAAAGCAAAGACTTTGGCATTCTCATTGTTAGGTGAGAGCAAACTACTGACAACAAAAGCTAAGAAAAATGAAATAGCCATTTGATGCATAAATGGTTCAATTAATGATTCAGAAGTATTTGCCACATAAAGCTTCATTATTACACCTGCAATTAAGGCAGTTGCAGAACCCCATAAAACTGAGTTTGAAGTTGAATTTTTGAAGATAATTGCTGACAAGAAGACAAATAATATTACTGGACTAAATAAACCCATGTACTCTTGCACATACTGAAAAGCTGAGTCTAAACTTCCAAGGAAGATAGGTGCAACAATGATGGAAATAATCAAACCAATAAGGCCTGCTTTTCGACCCACACCAACAAGACTCTTATCGTTCATTGACATATCACCTTTATATAAATCCATTGTAAATATAGTGCTAACACTGTTTGTTAGTGAAGCTAAAGATGAGACGATAGCTGCTACCAATGCTGCAAAAGTTAACCCTAATATGCCATTAGGAAGCAATGACAACATGGATGGATAAGCTCTACTTCTATCGCCTTCAAGAGAAGGTATAGTTGTGCCTTCAAGGGCAACTGCTATTAAACCTGGAAGAACCACAACTACAGGCATCAATATTTTTAAAAAACCTGCAAACATCAGGCCATTTTGTGCTTCATTTAAACTTTTAGCACCAAGTGCTCTTTGAGTTATGTATTGATTTGTTCCCCAATAATAAAAATGAGCAATCCACATACCACCAATCAGCACCCATATACCAGGTAGTTTTACATAATTTCCATATGCTTCAGGATCTTGTTCTTTAGGCACATAAGATAATAAGGCATCAAACTTTTCAGGGAAATTAGCTTGCAAGGTCATAAAACCTTCCCATGCTCCAGCTCCATCTGATATGGCATTTAAACCTACATAAGAAACGTATAAACCTGCAAAAATTAACAAGCTAACTTGGATAATATCAGTAAAGGCGACAGCTTTTAATCCACCATACAATGAGTAGGCAAGAGATAATAAACCCAGCAATACCATAGCCATAATTAAATTTAGACCTGTAAGATTGTTTACTGCTTTCGCACCAAGCCACAAAATAGTGGGCAAAATCACAAAGATATACATTATTAACATTAATACAGCGAGTAATTTACTCACCCTCGTATCGTATCGTTGAGATAATAATTGAGGCATAGTAAAAACTTGTTGTTTTAGATAAACAGGTAGCAGAAACTTCCCTACAACAATTAAAGCTACAGCTGCAGTCCATTCGTATACTGCTATTGCCATTCCAAATGCATAGGCATCTCCATTCATACCAATAATTTGGTCAGCAGCAATATTTGCTGCAATTAAAGATGTACCTATAGCCCACCAAGGAAGCGATCTGCCTGCCAGAAAATACTCTTCTGGTGTTTTATCCTCTCCTTTTTTAGTTCTAGAGACGTAAGTTGCAATTGCTATAAGAGCAACAGCATAAAATCCAACTATTAAGTAGTCTAAACTATTCATGTAACCTCCTTATGACAGAATAATTCAAATTCCCATACAAAGGCGTATGTTGTTTGTTAATTAAATTTATTGAAATGTTTTTTAAAATATTATTGTGGGCTTCTGAATGATGATTTTCAAAGTTATCTTTAAGCATATTTATGGCTTTCATTTCTGAGATTGTTCTCATTATACTACCTGCAAAAAAAATGCCCCCTTTTGCATTAAAAGTTAAAGCCAAATCTGATAACAAAACACCTAAGCCTATGACAAACTTATCGATAACAAATGTTGCTAAATCATTTGTTCCATAATTTCCGACTACTTCTTCTGGGGTTAAGCTTTCTCCACTTTTCTCCTTATAAATCTTTTTTATACCAGA